>Ga0193951_1000090_pt1 | contig 38895 bp, 34 predicted proteins | sample BB_2_MG_FD_140370 | JGI IMG/M metagenome (GOLD analysis project Ga0193951, IMG submission 140370) | Microbial mat bacterial communities from the Broadkill River, Lewes, Delaware, United States - BB_2_MG | ecosystem: Environmental > Aquatic > Freshwater > River > Microbial mats | place: USA...
ATGAAGTAGATAACGATAATGGGCTGTATGTAACCTATCCATTTTATGGTGGACAATTTACTATTGATTTGGGTGATGGTAATTTTTTAACAGAAGATGATATCAATTCCGGTATTCATCATGAATATGACGCACCAGGAGTTTATACAATAGTAGTGAGTGGAGATTTCAATAGAGTAGTGTATGATAATCAAGGTTATAATATGCATTTAAAAGTGAAATCTATAGAACAATGGGGAACTGCGCAATGGATATCTATGGAAAGAGCTTTTAAAGGTTTGAGGAATTTAGTTGTAAACGCAACAGATACACCAGATTTAAGTTTAGTGACTAATATGGACGAAATGTTTAGTGGTGCAAGTTCGTTTAATTCTCCCATAAATGATTGGGATGTTTCTAATGTTACTAGTATGTACGCTTTATTTGAAGAAGCAACACTGTTTAATCAAAGTCTTAATGAATGGGATGTCTCTAACGTAACAAATATGAGTGGTATGTTTAGTAGAGCGTCTTCATTTAACCAAAATATTAATGATTGGGATGTCTCAAATGTAACCAATATGGTTGGTATGTTTGGATGCTTTACTGAGGATAACAGTAGCTTTAATCAGCCCTTAAATAACTGGGATGTGTCTAATGTTACAGATATGTATTGGATGTTTAGAAATGCAGTTTCTTTTAATCAGCCTTTAGATAATTGGGATGTGTCAAATGTTGAAGAATTTGGGAATATGTTTGTTAATGCTACGTCTTTTAATCAAGATATTAATGCTTGGGATGTCACAGGAGCTTTAAGTATGAACAGTATGTTTAAAGATGCAACGGCATTTAATCAACCTTTAAATGATTGGGATATGTTTAGCGTTCATACAATAAGTGAAATGTTTAGTGGCGCATCATCTTTTAATCAACCTTTAGATAATTGGGATATATCAAATGTTGAATTAATCAATGGGTTATTTCATCACGCCACATCATTTAATCAAGATATTTCAAGTTGGAATTTTGAGTCGGTAATAGATTTGAATTCTCCTAGTTATGGGAAAACGTTCTTAAGTTATACTGCTCTAGATACTGCAAATTATGATGCATTAATTCTAGCTTTTGCACAATCGGGATTACAAAACAAAACGATTATAGCAGAAGATGTTTTTTATTGCGATGCAGCAGTGCGCTCTTATTTAATTGAAGAAGCAGGTTGGAATTTTGTGGATGATGAACTCAGTAGTGATTGTGAAAATTATTCAATTTCTGGCGCTGTTTTTTTTGATGCAGATAATAATGGTTGTGATGTAAGTGATATGGTTGCTAATGGTATTGTTGTAAGTGCAATAAATAGTGATTTTGATTATGGTACTATGGCTTTACAAGGGAGTTATGATTTAAGTTTAATAGATGGAACGTACGATTTAAATCTTATAAACACACCTTTTTATTTTGATGTATCACCTGTGACAACATCAGTGACATTAAATAATACTAATCCTACTCATATTGTAGACTTTTGCTTAACAGCCAATCAAACGGTAGAAGATTTGAATATAAAAATTCTACCTATTAGTGATGCAAGACCAGGGTTTGAAGCCAACTATAAGCTAATAATTGAAAACATAGGTACAGAAACTATTCATAATATTACAGCGCATGTAACTTTTGATGCTTCAAAACAGTCTTTTATTTCGGCAACACTCGCAGAAATTGTGACTTCTACTAATAGTCTAAGCTTTGCTATTTCTGATCTCAATCCTTTTCAAACTCAAGAAATCGATATTGTAATGCAAACCTTTACACCACCAACAGTAAATGGAGATGATGTTTTAAGTTTTACAGCGTCGGTTATACCAAATACAAATGATTATACTCCAAATGATAATACATACCAACTAGAACAAACTGTCGTTAATGCTTACGATCCTAATGACAAACGTATACTTCAAGGTGCATTTATTACCGAAGATGACACTGCTAATTATTTAGATTACATAATTAGGTTTCAAAATACAGGAACGGCTAATGCTACTTTTGTTAGAATTGAAGATGATTTAGATACAGATTTAGATTGGAGTACTTTTAAAGTGACAAGTGCAAGTCATGATTACAGTGTAAATATCACAAACGGAAATATGATAGAGTTTGTATTTGATGCTATAAATTTACCATACGAATCTGTTGATGAAGTAGGAAGTACAGGTTTTATTGCGTACAAAATTAAACCTAAAGCAACTGTTCAATTGGGAGATGTAATGAGTGGTAATGCTCGTATATATTTTGATTATAACCTACCTATAATAACAAACACGGTTTCTACGGAAGTTGTAAATAATTTAAGTGTTAATACGTATTCATTAGAATCGTTGGTAACAATTTATCCTAATCCTACAAAAGGAGGGCTTCATTTAAAGGTTAATAATGGAGTCCATATAAAGTCCGCTAAGTTGTATAATGTTCATGGAAAATTACTAATAGATGTTAAAGGAGATATCGCTTATTTAGCTACAGAAAAGCTTTCTTTTGGAGTTTATCTGTTATTTATGGAAACCAATAGAGGGCTAATACGTAAAAAAGTAATTGTAAATTAATAATTAGAAATTTATACAGAGAAAACGCGGTCATTAATTTGATTGCGTTTTTTTATTTGCATTTATTTTTAACTTTTTTTATTTCTCATCCAACCCTTTTTGTTTTAAAAGCGTTTTTATTAATAGAAGCGAAAACATAAGTGCGCTTTAAACAAAATTAATAATCATTTAAAAACAAGTATTATGAAAAAAGTAAACTACATTATTATTTTAGTCTTAATTTTCAGTGTTAATTTAGTTACTGCTCAGGATGAGAATGCAGATACATCAAAATTTACTTTCGGATTTACATTAAGTGAGCAATTGGTTGCTAAAGATTCTGGAGAAAACTTAGAAGCATATTTAGGATATGCTATTAGCAATGACATAGGTGTTGGCTTATTAATATCAAATGCAACTATGAGAAGTAAAGCATTGGATACAAATTATAAATTAGATAAATACGCCATTCAAGTTACTTATGATTTTGCAAAATCAGAAAGCACTAAACTCGAATCTATATTTGGATTTTCGTATATTAATTTTGATAAAAAAATTCTTGAGGACGATAACAATGGGCTGGGTATAGATTTAGGTATTCAAACCACGTTCAATTTAAAAAGCAAATTAAATTATGGTTTAAGAATTGTTTCTACTTTCAGTAGTTTTTCACCAGGAGGTATATTAAATGCCGGTTTAATATTTGAATATAGAATTTAAAATTGAACATAATTAAAACATTACTTTATAATTAAATCCGTTTGCCAAATTAAAAATTAGACCAGCATATACAATGTCAAAATTAGTATCTATAAATCAAAACGTGAGTGAGCTGGTTGGATTAGCACAAAAATCCAACCAAAAAGCTCAACTGGCACTTTATGATACCTTTTCGGGGAAGATGCTTGGCGTTTGTAGACAATACATAAAAGATTTACAATTTGCAGAGGATGTAATGATTACATCATTTCATAAAGCATTTCAAAATATTAATAAATACGAACCTTATGGTAGTTTTGAAGGTTGGTTAAGACGGATTATGGTTCGCGAATGTATTTCGTATTTGCGTATTCAGAAGAATAAATTTAATGTGGTTGAAATTGGGGATTACTATTTTTCACAACCAGCTTCAATAACTGATAATTCAACTTCTGAAATTATACAAAATGCCGTAGATCAGTTACCCATTGGTTGTAAAACCATTTTTAATCTTTATGTCATTGAAGGTTATAAGCATAGAGAGATATCAGAACTATTAAATGTAAGTATAGGAACTTCAAAATCGCAGTTAGCACATGCTAAAAAGCTTTTAAAAAGTAGTCTTGCTAATTTAAATACTAAAGACAATGGAACCCAATAATATAGAAAAGTTAATTCAAGATAACTTTAAAGAGAGAAGCATAGAGCCATCTTCAGAAGCTAGAGAACGCTTAATTATGGCTTTAAACACTAAGCCTAAAAAGAAGAAAAAACTTTGGCTAAATTATGCTGTAGCTGCGTCTTTAGTTTTAGGATTGTTCTTTGTTGGAGGTAAATTACTATTTAACCAAGGAGTCGTAGAACAACCTATTGAAATCGGTTTTGAAAAAGAATTACCAAAAGAAATTCAGCAACAAAAATTACCAGATTCTGTAGGTGAGACTAAAGCTATCGTATTAGAAGAGCCACAAGATTCTAATGAAGAACTTAACATAAAAAAGCAGTCTAAAGTCGTTTCAAATCCAAAAGAAATAGGGGCTAAAAATAAGATTGTAAAACAAGACATTCAAACGGATGAGGACGTTAAATTACCAACAGAAAATTCTACAATTATTATAGAAAAAGACCTTGTAAAACCAAAAGAAACCGAAGATTTAGCAGTTGTAAAGTCGCCTAAACAATTTCAATACATAACAGCAGAGCAACTTTTAGAGTCAACAGAAGACAATAGTGGTATAGATTTGATTCAGAATACAACACAGTTGTCAGATTCTTATTTGGATTCTCATCAGCTTTTACTTGAAATGGAAAAGGAATTATTTGATGAAAAAAACAAAAGTATTTTCAAAAGAGCAGGCAAAGAATTTAAAAGAATAAAGGAAGCCGTTGCTAATAGAAATTACGAGCATAACATTAATCACTAAAAAAACGATCTTATTATGAAGCATACAATTTTAATATTTGCCATGTTGTGTTGTACGTCATATGTAATGGCACAATCTAAAAATTTTGAAGAAAAAGCAGCAATTATCGCTTCTAGAATTGATTCTATTACAACCGCAGAAAAGAGCACTTTAAAAAAAGAACTCAAGAAGCTAGATAAAAAGGTTGAAAAAAACGAGATGACTTCAGAAGCTGCTGAGGTCGAAAAAAAGAGACTAGCAAGTTACCATGCTAAACGTATAAATAAAGCTGTTTTTATTGAAGAACAAAAATTACAGGCTTTAATTAAAGATAAGGTTAGTGGTCAACAAGAAGTAGAGAAGGAAGACATTCCGATTTTTACCTCACTTTCTAAAGAAAATTATTATCAAGATTCTATAAGTGGAATTAAAATTGAAAAACGATTTACAACACAATTTGTAATTGCATTTGGAATGCATACCGCTTTGAATGACGATGGAGGGTATTATGGAGACGGATTTAAAGTGAACCCGTTAGGTTTTGGAGAAGTTGGTTTTACTTTTAAATATAGACTAAAAGAAACTACTAATCTATGGAATCTTAAATTTGGATTATCTATATATTCGGATGAAATAAAACCAGAACATGATAACGCTATATTAGTTATTAATAATGACGAAACAACTTTACAAGATGCTGGTTTTAAAATTGATAAATCACGATTTACAAATATGTATGTAAGTTTGCCTGTACATTTAGAATTAGACTTTTCAAAACCACAATATCATGGTAAAACAGAGCAGTCTTATTTACGCTCGCAACGTGGTTTTAGAATGGGTTTAGGTGGTTATTTAGGAGTAAGAATCTATACACAGCAGTTTATGAAATTTGATGATGAAAATGGTTTGCGAACAACCTTAAATCAACAAGATAGGTTTAATATGAATAATATTAGTTTTGGTCCAAGTGCATACGTTGGTTATAGAGATCTAAGTCTTTATGCTAAATATAGTGTAAGTCCTACGTTTAAAAATAACCCTCAAGATATAAATACCCTTTCAATAGGCTTGAGATTGGATCTTAATTAATAAGAATCCTTAATATTGTAGCATAGAAGAACGCAACCTCTTATATTAAATAGGATGGGTTGCGTTTTTCTTTTATCATATATTTAAATTAAAAATGAATCATAATTCAAAACTCTTTCAAATTATTTCTATGTTTGATATGAGATACTCATCTGGATTTTAAATTAAAAGCACCTAAAATGAATGTATATAACTCGTTAAAACGATTATTGATTACACATGTTTTGAATTTCAAAAAACGTTTTATGGAGTTTAATTTAAAAATGAACACCAGAAAAGCTATAAAAGAGACGAATAGAAAAAACAATACAGCACAATTAAAACCAGAAGAAGTTCAGCAGGCAAAGGCTTATTTTAAATCTAAAGGCTATAACTTACAAAACACCTATTGGCACAGTTATTATAAGAGTATAAGTGGCGAATTTTACCCTAATTATATTCCTGAAGATATATTTAGTGCCATTATCTCTCCAAAGTTTAACGAAATGCGACAATGGCCAGCGCTATTAGATAAAAATTTGTCTTATGCTTTATTTAAAGAGGTTAATCAGCCTGTAAAAGTTGTACAGAATATAAATGGCTTTTACTATGTAGATAATGAGATTGTAAGTGAGGCTATTGCGGTTAAAGTTTGTAATAAACATAATAAACCCTTTGTTATTAAACCAACTATTGATTCTGGTAATGGAATTATGGTTGAATCGTTTCGTATTAAAAATAATAGGACGACATATAAGAATCTTGAAACCATAGAGTTGTTTAGATTATATAAAAAAGACTTTATTGTTCAAGAGCTTGTAGAGCAAAGTTCTGCAATGAAAGAGCTTAATCCGTCATCTCTTAATACGCTGAGGTTAATGAGTTATCTTAAGCCAGATGGTGTACATATTTTATCTTCCGTAATACGGATAGGGCAACCAGGACATCATACAGATAATTTTTCTGGAGGTGGTATTGTCTGTGGAATTGATCCTAAGGGAAATTTAAAACATAAAGGCTATTCTAAAAATGGCAATGTTTATACAGAAACCCATACTCATGTCTCTTTTAAAGGTTTTCAAATACCTAATTATTCAAAAGTTTTAGATATGGTAAAAACAATGCACCCTAAAGTGCCATATTTTAAATTTATATCTTGGGATATTGGTATTAACGATAATGAATTCCCTGTTTTTATTGAATACAATACCTATTATCAAGATGTAGATTTACATCAAATTACAAATGGTCCTTTATTTGGCGAATTTACAGATGAGATCCTGAGTTTAGGTTTAAAATAAGACTAACTCTTCTTATAATTGTTAATTACCTTACGGCGTTTTCCTGAGGCTAAAGCAGGAATTTCATCTACATAAATAATATGTATTACAGCATCTTCTCCGAAATCAGATTTAATATCAGCGATTAAGTCATCTTCAAATGGAAAAGTGTCTCCTTGAAGATTTAACTTGATATCATATGTTTTTTCTCCTTGTTGAATGAATTGATACTGTTTCAATAAGTGGTAATACTTATAAAATTTAGTATACACCACAAAAGACGACATCATGTTACCTTTAGAGTCGTATATAAGATCCATTTTCCGACCTTCAATTTGAGTAAATACTTTTATGCCGTTTTTATGCTCACCTAATTTTGCAATATCTCCAGTATCGTATCTAATTATTGGCATGGCATAATTAAATAAATCGGTAACTATAATCCGACCAAAGTCTCCACGTTCTGCAGGCAAATCATTGTCTAATTGCAATAACTCAATATGGTAACTAGCTTCATTAATTACAAAGCAATTTGGAGAATCTATAGTTTGTTGTGCTATAATACCTATTTCTTCACTTGAATATCTTGAAAGTACAGTCGTATTAAGATGTTTACCTAAGGTTGTTTTGGTGTAAGAATTTAAATATTCTGAGTTTGCTATAGCAGAAGTAAGGCCTAAATCTTTCAATACGAGATTGTTTTTCTCTAAATATTGTGCAATCATTTCATAAGCAGAGGCAAAGCCTAATAGTGTTTTTTTAGATTGTTTATCTAATTTTAATAGTTCTAAAAATGTTTTAATTCTATCTTCTGTAAGTCTAGAAACATCAAACTGAACAATATTTTGTAACCAAGATTTAAGTGCGTCTTTTTTATTGTGATCTCGCCAAACTTCGAGTTCGTATAATTTATTTCCAATTTTAAAATCGGACTGGTTGTAAAAATAAATGGCGTCCGCATGGTTTCTGTGGCGTTTATTTTTATTTTGAAATAAGAAAAAGGGAACTCCTGTTGAGCCGCTTGTAGAAACCTTAAAATTAGTTTTATCTTTAAATTTTTTTGATTGAAACGCTTTAAAATTATCTTGAATTGTTGTTTTCCTAATTACAGGGAAATCAGAAATGTCTGTTGCATCTCCAAACGGTTTGTAATATGGTGTTGTTTTTACAGAATGGGCAATCAAGCGTTTTAAATGTGCATCTTTAACTTGTTTTGCTTTAATAGAGTTAGGATTCTCAATACAAAACGTTATCTCATTTAACAGTTTTTTTATAGTATTTCCTTTTATACGGTCTAATAACCAAAATAAATTATGACGTGTATAATTTAAAATCATGTGAATTTTAACCTAAATATTTAGAATCAACAGCTCTGCCTTTTACTGTATTAATAGGACTTCCAAAGGCTTGTTTTAAATTACCTATAGATTTTAAAACTAAAGAACCAGCTCCTACAACCGTATTATCTCCTATAGTTATTTGCTGTATTACCAATGCACCAAGACAAATAGCAGAACAAAATCCTATTTGTACATTACCAGCAATAGTAACACCAGATGCTAAACTAGAGAAATCTGCCATTTTAGAATCGTGACCTAATGATGAGGCTGTATTTAAAATGGTTAGTTTGCCTACTTTGGCATTTGCATTAATTACAGCATTTGCCATTATTACTGTACCTTCTTCAATAATAACGTCATTTGCAATCACTGCATTAGGATGAATTATTGAAACAAATTGTAATTGTGGCGCAATCTCTCTTATTTTATAATATGCAGATTGTCTTGTGAAATTGTCTCCAACAGCAATAACAATACCTTCAATATTTAACGCTTCTATTATGCTAGAAAGCTGCTCTAAATTACCAAGAATTTTATAACCACTAATCATTTCATTTTTGGGCTTAAAACTGTCAATAAAACCTTTAATGGTATAGTTGTTTTTCTTGTGAATAATATCTATGATCATTTTTGCATGACCAGAAGCACCATATATTAGTATGTTTTTCATTAACTTGTAATAGGGTTTGGAAACAGTTTCTAAGAATAGATTTGGTTTGTTTGTGACAAAGATAGGTATTCAAATTATAAATATATAAATAAGTAAAAACAAGCTCGTTTTTACTTGTGGAATAATGAATCTTTAGTTTTTTTAGGCTTATTTTGCCTTTTTTAAAACTTTACCTTCAATTAGCTTAAAATAGTTATGACATTTAATATGACATTCGTAAAAAAGGATACTAAAAATTTAGCCGTTAAATTAAACGCTAAAGGCGAACAATTTGTTGTTAAAGGTCATCCTTGGGTGTTTTCTAACAGTATTGTTAAGATAAATGATGATGCCAAAACAGGTGACTTAGCTATTATATTTAGTAAAAATAAAAACAAAGTTGTTGGTTTTGGCTTATACGATGCTAATTCACCTATTCGTATTAAAATCATTCATAATGCTGAAACTAAAGTTAAAATTGATGCTGCTTTTTTTCAGCATAAAATAGAATTGGCTTTTGAAAAACGTTTAGAATTATTGCAAACCAACACCAATAGTTATCGTCTATTATTTGGCGAAAATGATGGTTTTCCTGGGTTAATTGCCGATGTATATGACACCGTTTTAGTTGTAAAACTATATTCCGAAATTTGGTTACCATATTTAGAACCTATTTTAAAAAGTTTACAACAAATTTCAAAAGCTGAAACTGTGGTTATGCGTTTAAGTAGAAGCTTACAGAATAGTACAAATCATTCATTAAAAGATGGTGAAGTGATATATGGTACACTAGACAATGAAGTTGTTGAGTTTGTAGAGCATGATGTGAAATTTTCTGCAAATGTTATTAAAGGTCATAAAACAGGTTATTTTTTAGATCATAGAGACAATAGAAGACGCGTTGGAGAAATGAGCAAAGGCAAATCTGTATTAGATGTGTTTTCTTATGCCGGCGGATTCTCTGTTCATGCGTTGGCAAAGGGTGCAACGGATGTCACAAGTTTAGATATTAGTAAACAGGCTTTAGATATGGCGCGCGAAAATGGAAAGTTAAATGCTTATACTGGTCAACATAAAACCATTTCAGGTGATGCCTTTGTAGAAATGAAAGCTTTAATACAAAAAGGTAAAACCTATGATGTGGTGGTTATAGATCCTCCAAGTTTTGCAAAACAGCAATCTGAAATTGATTTAGCAAAAAAGAAATATGCGCAATTGGCAGAACTAGGAGAGAAGCTCACTGCTAAAAACGGGCTCTTAGTGTTAGCATCATGCTCATCTAGAGTATTGGCCCAAGCATTTTTTGATTTAAACTCTCAAGTCTTAAATTCTAAATCAAGACTTTTTGAAACAGAATTAAAAACCAAACACGATATAGACCATCCTATAGCATTTCCAGAAGGAGCCTATTTAAAATGTGGCTATTATCGGTTTTTGGAATAAAAGTGTTATGCGTGCATAATATTTATTACATTTGTATTATTAATAAATGTCACACTAAGCTTGTCTAAGTGTTGTTAAAATTAATTACATATGTCTACAAAACTCACAGAACTTTTAAATATAAAATACCCAATCATACAAGCACCAATGTTCTTGGTCTCTAATGTTGCTATGGTTACAGAAGCAATGAAAGCCGGAATTGCAGGTTGTATACCAGCATTAAATTACAGAACTTTAGAAGAATTAAGAGCGGCCATAAAAGCCCTTAAAGCCAATAAAGTTGAAGGTGGTTCATTTGGATTTAACTTAATTGTAAACAAGTCTAATGTTAAGTATAAAGGACAATTAGAAGTGCTTTGTGAAGAAGGTTGTGACTTTATAATTACATCATTAGGTAGTCCGGAAGAAACCATTAGACAAGCACATGCTGCTGGTATTAAAGTGTTTTGTGATGTTACCGATTTAAGATTTGCCAAAAAAGTGGAGCAATTAGGTGCTGACGCAGCAATCGCTGTAAATAATGAAGCTGGTGGACACAGAGGAAATTTATCACCAGAAGAATTGACCAAGCTGTTAAGTAAAACATTAACTATTCCTGTGATTTCTGCAGGTGGAGTAGGTTGCAAAGCCGATATTGATAAAATGTTAAGTTACGGAGCAGAAGGAGTTTCTGTTGGTAGTCCGTTTATAGCTTCAAATGAAGCTGGTGTTACAGATGATTACAAACAAGCCTGTGTAGATTATGGAGCCAAAGATATTATAATGACAGAACGTATTTCTGGTACACCATGTACAGTAATTAATACACCTTATGTTCAGAAAATAGGAACAAAAGCGACTTGGATTGAAAATCTTTTAAATAAAAACAAGAGCCTAAAAAAATGGGTAAAAATGATCCGTTTTTCAATAGGTATGAAAGCGACAGAAAAAGCAGCGAAAAAAGCGACTTATAAAACAGTTTGGGTAGCTGGTCCTAGCATTGAGCATACTAAAGAAATCCTTCCAGTAAAAACCATTGTAGAAAAATTAGTTAACTAATGGCTATAACGTCAAAGACCATAAGATATGGTGTTATTACTATAGGTTTTTTAGGTATTCTTTTTTTTGCAGCCATATTTGCTTTCATTTTGTATAAATCTAAAAAAGACATTTCAAATGAAGAACCTTATGTGTCTTTTTTAAACAAACCACATCAATTAAAAACTGTTAGTACGCTGCGTTGGCATAAAGACAACTTGCGTTTTAGTCATTACAGTTTAGAGGTTAATGATGATTCTAATTATAACGATGAAGATGTGAAGTCTGTAAAACAATACCAACCAGGTGATGTAATTACATTTCATGCAGCGAAATCATATTTTAGTAATCATGTTGGAGAAAGCTATTATCTTATAGGTCGCGATACTTTAGAGACAGGTGAAGTCGTAGAATTTCAATATTACTACACGCCAAATGCTTTACCTTTTGATTAATACTATTCTACTTTAGAAAAAAGTCTATATATTTATTTCAAATTTTTATGTAATAATTGTCCTCTTTTATCTTTTGGTAAACGTCATAAGGATATAACTATTAAATTTTAAAAATTATGAAAGATTTTATGATGATTTTCGTTGGTAAAGAGTATGTTGATTTAGGCATGTCTCCAGAAGAGTTACAAAGCCGAATGGAAAAATGGTTTGCTTGGGGAGCCAAAATGGAACAAGCAGGTATTTTAAAAGGAGGTGAAGCCTTAACACCACAAATTAGACGTATTACTGGTAAAGACAGAACTGTTACCGACTTAACTTCTGCGGAAGTCAAAGAAATAGTCGGTGGATTTTATTTGATAAAAGCCAAGGATTTTGATGCGGTTCAAGAGATTGCGAAGGATTTTCCTGATTATGATTTAGGAAACACAGTAGAAATTCGTGAAATTATGGTATTCGATCAATAACCGTTAATGGAACCAAAACTAATAGACCATCTTTTTCGCCATCACAGTGGAAAGATGGTCTCTGTTTTAACACGAATATTTGGACTACAACATCTCGATATTATTGAAGATGCCGTTCAAGATACCTTTATAAAAGCGAGCTTGTCTTGGAGAAAAGAACAGCCAGAATATCCTGAAGCATGGTTAACAAAGGCCGCTAAGAATAGAGTTCTAGATATTTTTAGAACCTTAAAAGCTAAAAAAAATAACAGTCTTCATATTACGCAAGGCACTGATGCTATTGCTATTAATGAGTTGTTTTTAGATGCAGAAATAGAAGATGCACAGCTTAGAATGATATTTACGGCTTGCCATCCCAAATTAGATCCTAGAGACCGCATTTCATTTGCTTTAAAAACCGTTTCCGGATTCAGTATTAAAGAAATTGCTTCCGCATTACTCACCAAAGAAGAAACGATTAAAAAACGATTATTACGTGCTCGTAAAGCGATTAAATCAGCCAATTTACAATTCAATATTCCCCAAGGCAAAGACTTACAAGAACGCTTAGATAGTGTATTAGAAGTGTTATACCTTATTTTTAATGAAGGGTTTCACTCTAACAGTAAAGACCAATTAATCAGAGAAGATTTATGTGGTGAAGCCTTGCGTTTATGTAAAATTATTGCTCAACCATCAACAAACCCAATTCCCAGAATGTTATGCGCTATTTGCTTTGATGTGTTTTCATTCGGCAAGATTAGAAGCCAAAACAAACGTAAATAACGAAGTACTAGATTTAAAACAACAAGATAGAAGCTTATGGCATTTGCCGTTAATACAACTTGGAAATTCCATGATGTATAAAGCCGTTGAAACCGAAGAATTCTCTTGTTACCATTATGAAGCTGCTATTGCAGCCGAACACTTAAAAGCTAAAACATTTAAAGACACCAATTGGAACAAAATTTTACACTGGTACAAAGCGCTTTATAGCTTACAACCTATGGCTTCACATTTGTTAACTATGGCCGTTATTGCGATACAGACTAAGGATTATAATAAGGCAAATGCGTATTTAAAACAGTTAAAACCGGAAGATTTAGAACAGCGTGCCTATTTATATTATGCTGCAAAAGCTGATTATTATGCAGAAATCGATAGTTTTGATGAAGCCTTATTGCAAATCGATTTGGCTTTAGACACAGTCACTAATACTTTAGAGAAAGCGTATTTAATGAAGAAAAAGTATTCTTGGACACTATCATAACAATAAATTAAAAAATAGCATCGATTATATGACCTATAATGAAATCATAGACTGTCTTTATGACTTACAAGACAAAGATAAAGTGGTGTTTAAAGCGAAGAAATTCGGAATTATCTCAAATAATTCATTAGGCATTTATCATAAGGATTTAAAAGTAATAGCTAAAGAAATTGGTACGGACAACCAACTAGCTTTACAGCTTTTTGAAAGCGGAATTTACGAAGCGCGCTTATTATGTAGCAAACTATTTAACCCCAAAGATGTTACAGAGGAGCTCATGGAAAAATGGGTAAAGACCTTTGAGAATTGGGAAATATGTGACAGCTTTTGTATGGGGTTGTTTTCAAAAAGTAATTTTGCTCTTGCAAAAATATTAGAATGGTCACAAAGAGAACCAGAGTTCGAGAAAAGAGCAGCATTTGCTACTTTGGCATCGTATTGTATGGCAGATAAAACTTCAGATAACGCCTTATTTGAACAATTTTTATCAATTTTAAAACGCGAAGCCCATGATGAGAGGCTCTACGTGAAAAAAGCCGTAAATTGGGCCTTAAGAAACATAGGAAAACGAAATGTAGACCTCAATCGTAAAGCCATAGAAGTCGCTAATGACATTCTAGAATTTGAAAGTAAATCTGCTCAATGGATAGCCAAAAATGCGTTAGCCGAATTGCAAAAGGAAGGCATTAGAATGTCCGATTATCCGAGAGCTATTTATAGGTTTTAGATTCCTAAAGTTTAATGACCACTTATTATCCTATAATATAAGATATATGACACTAAAGCCAAAATCCATAAGACCATTCATAGGTTCAAAAGCTTACAATATTTCTAGAGAATTTTATAAAGATTTAGGGTTTGAAGAATTTGTTATTTCTCATAATATGTCGGTATTTAAAACAGGAGAATTTGCCTTTTATTTACAAGACTATTACGCAAAAGATTGGATAGATAATACTATGATTTTTCTTGAAGTTGATAATGTTCAAAACCATCTTCAACATTTGAAGCAAAGTGGATTAATAGAAAAGTATGAAAATGTCAGGTGCTCAGAGATTGTTTATAATGATTGGGGAAATGAGTTTTTTCTTCATGATCCTTCGGGAGTCCTATGGCATTTTGGAGAATTCAATGCACAAGTTAAATAACCGTTTTTAATAACTTAATGTTTCCATAAATGCTTGGTAATAAATTTGTTTGTAACAAAACAGTCTGTTTTACGACGTATAAAGTAGAACATATGTTTAATAAAAAAAGAAAAAGTTATGATTCATAAAGGAGCATTAGTATTAGGAGCATTATTAGGAGTTACAGCAGGCGTTTTATTTGCGCCAGAAAAAGGAAGCGTTACAAGAAATAAACTAAAAAAAGAGGGAAAAGTAATTAAAGATCAAATTACTAACGATTTTACCGAAGTAAAAGAAGATTTATCTAAAGCAGCGGCTTCAGGTAAAGAGAAATTGAAACAAGATTTAGAAGATTTTGCTTCAAAATCAAGTTATAAAACAGAACAAGCTATTACCTTTTTAGAAAAACAATTAGCTATTTTAAAAGATAAGAATAAAACCCTTCAGAAGACAAGTTAATGTAACATTATCAATAACATTATAAATGTAGTTTTCTTTTAAAAATGAGTCTTTTCAAATCTTGAAAAGACTCATTTTTTTGTTTTTATTGAGAAGAATTATTGAACGTGTTTTTTAATTAATTCATATTAACTTAATCTAGACATTTAAATACATTAACATTTTTTTTGTATTTTACACACTTTATCTATGTGTATTGCTCCCAAGTCATATTCATCTTTTTTTATTTATAAGTGACTCTTAATGAATTGAATGTGTCTCATATACTATATATGGGAAATATTATAGTTAAAATATTTTTATAGCAAATGTATCTCAATGTATCTGTTTCTTTTTAACAGGCGTATTTGATTATTTAAAAACTGTTAATGAATAGATTAGAACATTCAATTAAAAAAAGATATTTACTTTTTATATCTACAATTATATTAATTATTATAGCTGCATTAGTTATTCTACGAAGTAGCGTTAATAATCAAAAAAAAGTAGCTTTATTAATTAATAAAGCATCTGATCAGTGTTTGTTAAATGAGCGCATGAACAGCCTCGTATATTCTTTTGAAAGTAATAATAGTGATACAATCAGTTCAGATATAATAGATTCGTTTAAAGGCTATGTTGATAAATTTGAAAAGACACATCGTTATTTAGATTCTGTAAATAAGCAAGAAGGAAGTAGTAAAGTTTTAGATTCTTTGTTTAAGGTTACAGGGACGCAATCACAAAAAATAGTTTCTGCCAGTAAGAATATTATAAATACTCCAAATAGAAAATTAATTGCCCAAGATGTAGATATTATAGCAGACTCAGAATTACCTTATTTTTTAACAATGCAGTCTGTAATAAGTGAATATCAAAAAAGTGCAGATCAAAATCTTCATAGCCTTTTACAAACAATTTATATTCTTGCATTTATTGCAATATTAATATTAATGGGAGAGTTCCTATTTATTTTAGTTCCTGCACAAAAGCAATTATTTAAGCAAAATGATAAACTCTTAGAGGTAAATAGCGATTTAGCAAAATCTGAAACGAGGATAAAAGAGAATTTATTAGAATTAACAAGCCTTAAAACAGATTTAGAAAAAAAAGACGCTTACAATAAAGTGTTTATTGAACAAGCTCCAACAGCGATTGCCATGTTAGATAACGATATGAAATATATAGCGGTATCTCAACGATGGATTGCTGATTATAAAATGGAGAATGAAGAGATTGTGGGTAGAAGCCATTATGATTTATTTCCAGAAATAGGAGAAGAGTGGAAAGAAGCACACCAAAAATGTTTAAACGGTGCTATTGATACTTGTGATGAAGCACCCTTTGTTCGTGCAGATGGAACAGTACAATGGATTTTTTGGGACATACGTCCTTGGTATATTTCTGAAGGTAAAATTGGAGGTTTACTAATGCATACGGGTGACATTACACACCTAAAAGAAAAGGAAGATGAAAAAATTCGGATAGAAAAAATATTAGAAAAATCTAATGAAGTGTCTCGCCTTGGGACATGGGATATTGATTTAATTAAAAACAATATTTTTTGGAGTAAAGTGGTTTTTGAAATACATGAAGCGCCTGAAGGTTTTCAGCCAGATTTAGAAACAGCCATCCAATTTTTCAAGGAAGGAAACAGTAGAGATACTATTGAAAAAGCCGTAAATGAAGCTATAGAAAATGGTACACCTTATGATATCGAAGTTGAGTTAGTAACCTTAAAAGGTAATATTGTTTGGACACGTGCTATTGGTCAGGCAGAATTTGTAGATGGAAAATGTGTACGAATTTTTGGAGTGTTTCAAGATATTAACGAGAAGAAGCTTTCGCAAATAGCTTTAAATAAGGCGCATACAGAATTAAAGGCCATATTTGATTCTAACGCAATTGCTATTGTTGCTACAAATAGAGATGGTATCATTAGTAAATTTAATCCTGGAGCAGAAGTCTTAACAGGCTACTCAGCAGATGAAATGATAGGCATAGAAAGACCTATCTTATACCATTTAAGAGACGAATTGGATGCTTTTAAAGAAGATATAGCTAAACAATACGGTAAAAGTTTAGTAGATTTTAGTGCACAAGAAGAACTTGCTAAACATAATGCTTACGATACTCGAGAATGGCATTATTTAAGAAAAGATGGGTCTGTTATACCTGTTCAATTAACCTTAACGTCTATTAAAGATGAAAAAGGAAAACTTATTGGGTATTTGGGCGTGTCTACAGATGTCTCAGAAAAAAGAATGGCTCAAGATGAACTCTTGAGAAAAAATTACTTATTGAATTTTGCAGAAGAGATTACCTTAATGGGGAATTGGCAATGGAATGTAGCTACCGGAGAGATTGAAAGTTCTAATAATCTTTATAATATTTTTAACCTCGATAAAGATGCTGATAACTTAAATTTTGATACGTATTTTAATCTGGTTCATCCTGATGATAAAGATTTTGTCAAAGAACACATAAATAAAATAATAGAAGAAAAATCGTTCCATAAGTTTACGCATCGAATTATTACAGATGATGGCGTATTAAAAACCATTCAGGTTTTAGGTGAAGTTATTACTAAAACTAATGGAGAGGTTGTTAAAATAAATGGTACGAGTCAAGACATTACTGCTGCTAAGGCTGCTGAAATGGAATTAAATAAAGCCCACATGCAGTTAAAGGCAATCTTTAATTCAGGACCTATAGCTATTGTATCTACCGACAATAATGGGATATTAAACCATTTTAATAGTGGAGCAGAACTTTTACTAGGTTATTCAGCTTCAGAAATGATAGGATTAAAAGAACCAGAAATTTATCATTTAGAAGAAGAACTAGACCAATTTCGTATAGATATAGCAGAAAAGTATGGTGTAGATCCAGAAGGATTTGATCCTTATTTAGAATTAGCAAAGCGTAATGAATACGATACACGAGAGTGGACGTATAAACGAAAAGATGGTTCTACGTTTCCTGTAGAATTAACCTTAACAGCAATTAAAAATGAGGAAGGCGAGAAAATCGGGTTTTTAGGAGTCGCATTTGACATTACCGAAAGAAGAGTCGCTAAAAATGAACTCATAAGAAAAAATCAATTATTAAATTTTGCTGAAGAGATTACCTTGTTAGGTAATTGGCAATGGGACACGGTTGCCAATAAGGTAGAGTGGTCTATTAACATGTATAATATTTTTGGACTCGATAAGGAGGTCAATGATTTAAGCTTTGATACGTATTTTAGTTTTGTTCATCCTGAAGATAAAGACATTGTAACCAATTATTTTGATCAAACTAGAGTAGAGAAAAAACTTAAACGATTTACACATCGTATTATCGCTGGTAATGGCGAAATAAAAATAGTACAGCTGTTAGGTGAAGTTATTACCGATTTATTTGGTAATATTATTGAAATGATTGGTACCTGCCAAGACATTACAGCAGCTTATGTTGCCGAAAGAGAATTGTTTGATGCTAACACACAATTAAAAGCGATATTTAATTCTGGTCCACTCGCTATCGTATCGGTTGATAATGATGGAATCATTAACCACTTTAACCATGGAGCAGAAATTTTGTTAGGTTATTCTGCTTCAGAAATGATAGGAAAAAAGAAACCAAATATTTATCATTTAGATGAAGAGCTTTTAGAATTTAAGGAAGACATTGCCAAAAAGTATAATAAAGACCTTGATGGTTTTAGTCCTTATTTAGAGTTGTCAAAACAAAATGCACACGACACAAGAGAATGGACATACAAAAGAAAAGATGGTTCAACATTTCCTGTAGAATTAACCTTAACGGCTATTAAAAATAATGAAGGCGAAAAAATAGGCTTTTTAGCAGTAGCCAATGATATTTCAGATAGAAAAATTGCACAAAACGAATTACTACGTAAAAATCAAATCCTAAATTTTGCAGAGGAAATAACCTTGATGGGGAATTGGCAGGCAGATATGGCAAATGGCACGGTTAAATGGTCAGCTAACCTGTATCGTATTTTTCAATTAGATGAAAGTAGGCATATAACTTTAGAAACCTATCTTGAATATACACACCCAGAAGATAAAGAACGTGTTGCAGAGCATATGCGTAAAACTGTTGAAGACAAGACGTTTACAGATTTGGTGCATCGCATTCAATTAGCAGATGGCACCGTAAAAATTGTACAACTCTTAGCGCAAGTGGCTACAAATGAGTTTGGAGATGTTACTGAAATCATAGGAACATGTCAAGATGTGACCGCTCAGAAAATGACAGAGATAGAACTTATACGTAAAAATCACTTTCTAAGTTTTGCAGAAAGAATAACTATGATGGGTAATTGGCAATGGGATGTTGTTACAGATAGCCTAAAGTGGTCTACTAATTTGTATAAAATATTTGAACATGATGAAAGCTTAACAGATTTAAAGTATGATACGTTTTACAGTTATGTTCATCCAGAAGATAAAGAATATATTACGGACTATGTAGAAGGTTCGTTCCTAGAAAAAAAGTTCCCAAGTAATTTTATACACCGTATTATTACAGGTAGCGGAAAAATTAAAACCGTCCATTTCTTAGGGGAAGTTATTCTAAATGATAAAGGCGAGGTTATTGAAATGATGGGAACTTGCCAAGATATTACCGAACAAAAGATGGAGGAAAATAAGTTTAGAGGCTTATTAGAATCAGCTCCAGATGCTATGGTAATTGTAGATGAAAACGATGAAATCCAATTAGTAAATAAAGAAGCCGAAAGATTATTTGGTTACCATATGGACGAGTTGATAGGTAAGAAGGTAGAAATGCTTATTCCTAAACGATTTGAAGGTATGCATACAGAGCATCGTGCTAGTTTTTTTAGTGATGATCCTGAGAAACGATTAACATCAGCGAGAAAAGAATTATATGGCTTAAATAAGGAAGGTAAAGAAATTCCTATTCAAGTAAGTTTAAGCCCTCTTGAAACAGAACAAGGCCTATTGTTATCTGCAGCAATACGAGATATAACTGCGCAAAAACAAGCCGCAAATGAAATTTTGCGTAAAAATCAGTTATTAACTTTTGCAGAGAAAATAACGATGATGGGGAATTGGCAATGGAATCTTATTACCAATGCTGTAGAATGGTCTGCCAACTTGTATAATATTTTTGGAGTAGAAGAAAGCGCAACAATATCTTACGATACCTATTTTAGCTTTGTTCATATAGATGATAAAGAAAAGGTAACTGAGTATGTAGAGAAGTCAATTAACGATAAAAACGATGTTGATTTAATGCATCGTATTACATTAAGAGATGGAACAGTAAAAACCATACAACTTTTGGCTGAAGTTGTGGTAGATAGTATGGGCAATGTGGTTGAAATGGTAGGTACTTGCCAAGATGTGACAGCGCAACGTATGGCAGAAAACAAATTTAGAGGCTTGTTAGAGTCTGCACCAGATGCCATGGTAATTGTGAATGCAGAAGGGAATATTCAACTGATCAATAAACAAGCTGAAAAACTATTTGGATACACTGCAGAAGAATTAATAAATAAATCCGTTGAAATTCTTATTCCTAAACAATTTTCAGAAGATCATGTATTGCATCGTGATGGATTTTTCGCTAATCCTAGAGTGAGAACCATGGGAGTTGGAAATGAAAAAGAATTATTTGCCAGGAACAAAAATGGTATGGAAATACCAATACAAATAAGTTTAAGCCCACTTCAAACAGAAGAAGGCTTATTAATTTCAGCGGCTATAAGAGATATTACCATACAAAAAACCGCACAAGAAAAAATAATAAATGCTAAAAATGATTTAGAAATTTTAGCACAGAAATTAATTATTCAAAACAGTCAACTTGCAGATTTTGCGCAGATTACCTCTCATAACTTACGGGCGCCAGTAAGTAATCTAAATTCGCTTTTAGGTTTTTATGTAGAATCTGATGATGCTGAAGAAAAGGACTTTTTGTTTAAAAAATTCGAGGCCGTTATTAACCATCTTACCGTAACCTTAAATACCTTAGTAGAAGCATTAAAGATTAGAAGTGATAACTCTAGGGAGAAGGAAGATATTTTGTTTGAAGATGTATTAAAAACAACAACAGATATTTTAAGTGGAGAAATATTAAAAACTAATGCTATAATTAAAGCGGATTTTTCTAAATTGCCATTAATAAATTATGATAAAATTTATTTAGAAAGTATTTTCCTCAATTTGATAGGTAATGCAATAAAGTATAGGTCTAATGATAGAGACCCAGAAATTAACATTAGATCAGAAAGAGACAACGAAAAAATTAAATTAACGATATCTGATAACGGTTTAGGTATAAATTTAGATAGGCATGGTAATAAAATTTTTGGTTTAAATAAAGTATTTCACAGACATCCTGACGCTAAAGGAGTGGGGTTATATATGACCAAAACACAAATTGAAGCTATGGGTGGAGCTATTAATGTATCGAGTAAAGTTAATGAAGGGACAACATTTACAATAATTTTTTAATTATGAACAGTAATTACAATATATGTGTGGTTGATGATGATGATATTTATCAATTTACTATTGTTAAAATACTTAAGTCCATTGATTTAGATAAAAAAATAAGTCTTTTTTCAGATGGTGAAGAGGCCTTAGAGTTTTTGATAGATAATCTTTATAATAATGAAGAACTTCCAGATATCATATTTTTAGATATAAATATGCCTATTATGGATGGTTTTCAATTCATGGAAGAGTACGTTAAGATAAAACCAAAATTAAACAAGAAAATAATTATCTATATGGTGTCTTCTTCAGTAGACCCTGTGGATATTGAACGTGCTAAGAATATTAGTGACATTTCTGACTATATTATAAAACCTATAAAGGCGGGACAGTTACAAGAAATTATGGCTAATCTTTAAATGGCGGTTTGTTGTTTAAGTTTGGCTTAGACCAATTTTTCAATAAACTCAACATTTACAACATGTGTGCCTTTAAAAGGCATAAAGCTAACCTTGTCTCCAAATAGATCTGTAGCTCGTGCTGACTCAAGTATAATTCTTTGCTCATCTAAGTATTCATCTTCAGTGCCATACATCAGTTTTACCTTGGTGTCTTTAGATAGATACTTATAATCTTTAGCGGTTAATTCTTTTGGAATTCCACCAGAATGAAGAACAAGCTGATCACATTGCAGTTGGCGTTTTGCAATATATCGCATGGCTACACTAACGCCTTGAGAATAGCCAAAAACGATTAAATGAACACCTTCAGGAATTTTTTCAACTTTTAATACCGCATCAATATAGTTTACAATATTTTCCATTCCGGCTTCGGTATTATCACGCGTTAACCAATTAGCACCAACATGCATTTTAGGTTGAATGTAAAATTTGCTGGGAGCTTGTGGCGCAATAATGTAATTGTCTTCAGCATTTAAACCTTTAAAGTATTTAAGAAAATAACGACTCATATAGCCCATGCCATGACACACCAACCAAACCGTTTTTGTGCGTTCCGTAAGTGTATTTAAAGTAGAGTAGGAGTTGGTACTGGTGTATGAGATTTCTTTCTCTTGTGAATTCATTTTTCTAGGCGGTTTCTGTATCTTTGTAATCGATTCAAAAATACTATTTTTATATGCAAATGACTAAAGAGGATTTCCTAGCCAAAGCGAATGCAGCAAGCAAAAACACCTTAATGGAAACCTTAGATATTGAAATGGTGGACTTTGGAGATGATTTTTTAGTGGCCAGAATGCCTGTAACATCCAAAGTGTACCAACCAGATGGAGTATTACACGGAGGAGCGACAGCAGCTTTAGCAGAAAGTGTTGGTAGTTTTGCATCGCATATTTTTATAGATACCGAGAATATGTTTGTACGTGGCTTAGAAATTACAGCGAATCATCTAAAAAGTGTAACCGAAGGTTATATCTATGCTAAAGCGACGTTTTTGCATAAAGGACGTACTACACAACTGCTAGATATTAGAGTGACAGACGAAGCCGATAATCTTATCTCAATATGTAGATTATCTACCATTTCACTTCCAAAAAAGAAATAAGTAATGGATGCGATGTCCTTTTTTGATGCTCTAGAGCAGCAATACAAAAACAATTTACCTTTTGTAGTTTATAGTAGACCAATTAATTCAATCATTAAATCTTGGTTGCAAGAAGATGATACTGTTCATAAATCGGAAACATTTACTGAGAGTGGATTTTTATTTGCTCCTTTTGATCTTAAACAAAACAGTATTCTTTTTCCAAAAGAACGCTGTCTATATTCTGAAATAATGACGGATAGTTTAGACGTTGAAGATTTTGAATCTACCGCAATCACTCAAAGTGAAACTGAGAGAATTCAACATATCGATTTAGTTTCTAAAGGTATCCAAAGTATTAAAAATAACGATTTACAAAAAGTAGTATTATCACGCTGCCAAACAAAATCACTTCAAGATACGAATCCATTAACCATTTTTAAACGCCTTTTTAATATCTATTCAAATGCGATGGTGTACTGTTGGTACCATCCTAAAGTAGGACTATGGATTGGAGCTACGCCAGAGTTATTATTAAAAGTTGAAGGCAAACGACTCACCACCATTTCTTTAGCAGGAACACAGCCTTATCAAAGCCAGTCAGTGGTAACTTGGACAAACAAAGAGTTTGAAGAACAGCAAATTGTAACGGATTTTATAACTGAACAATTAAAACCATATACGTCAAACATTAATGTATCAGAAGTAGATACCGTAAGAGCCGGAAACTTGTTACATCTTAAAACGAGAATCATCAGTGTTTTAAAAGACGATGCAGATTTAAAAGCTATAATCGAAGCCTTACATCCAACTCCAGCAGTTTGTGGGTTCTCTAAAGCTAAAGCAAAGGATTTTATTCTTAATTATGAAAACTATAATAGAGAATATTACACTGGTTTTTTAGGCGAATTAAACCTAAAACAAAGCAAAACCCGGAACACTAATAGACGTAACGTAGAGAATAACGCTTATGCAGTTGTAAAAACACAGTCTAATTTCTATGTAAATTTACGCTGTATGCAACTCAAAGATGCCAAAGCAAATATTTATGTAGGTGGAGGTATTACCAAAGCTTCTAACCCAGAGAACGAATGGGAGGAAACTGTGAATAAAACAGCCACAATAAATACGGTACTTAATTAAGTGTAAAATGTAATCGTTATTAGTTATATTTTTAGTTGAAGCTCTATTTCATTATCTCCTTTTATTAGGTAATTTTGTATTTATATGAAGTACTCAAAAATACCTTTGTCCCAAACTATAGTTACTTTATGCAAAACGCATAATATAAAACACATAGTTATTTCTCCAGGCAGTAGAAACGCCCCTTTAACCATTGGTTTTACTCACGATGATTTTTTTAACTGTTATAGTATTGTAGATGAGCGTTGCGCAGCATTTTTTGCTTTAGGTATTGCTCAGAAATTACAAAAACCTGTTGCAATAGTTTGTACATCTGGAAGTGCCTTATTAAATTATTATCCTGCAATTGCAGAAGCGTATTATAGTAATATCCCATTAGTAGTTTTGTCTGCAGACAGACCAAAACATTTGATAGATATTGGAGATGGACAAACTATTAAACAAAAACGAGTTTATGGAGAACATGTTTTATATAGTGCCAATTTAAAACTCGATTTAAAAAAGACAGATAATACACTTCCAGAAAATGAATTGCGTATTTTTAAAAATATTGAGAATAAATTAGAACGATTTTTAGGACTACAGAAAGATATTCAGACGTATAATGAATCTGAAATTCATGATGCATTAACAATGTCTAAGTTAGATTCAGGTCCTGTTCATATTAATATTCCATTTGACGAACCTCTATATGATATTGTAGATGAGTTATCTATAAATCCAAAGCCTTTCAAAATTCAAACAAGAATAGATAAAGTAGACGAATTTGAAATTAAGAGTTTAGTAGATGTTTGGCATAACGCTAAGCGAAAAATGATTTTAGTAGGTGTCTTGCAGCCCAATTCTATTGAAGAAAAATGGATACAAGAAATTGCAGACGATGATAGTATCATTGTATTTACAGAAACGACATCTAATTTACATCATCCTGATTTTTTCCCAGGAATAGATAAAATGATAGCACCTTTAGATGATGATGGTTTTAAAAATCTTCAGCCAGATATCTTGGTTACTATAGGTGGCTTAATTGTTTCAAAAAAGATAAAAATATTTTTAAGAACCTATAAGCCAGAACATCATTGGCATGTTGGTTTGTCTAGAGCAAATGATACTTTTTTCTGTTTAGAAAAACATATTAAATTAAGCCCAAATGCATTTTTAGCTGCGTTTTTACCACAAGTAACACATCATACAAAAAGTACTTATAAATCGACTTGGCTTGGGTTGCGTCAAAAGCGAAGAAAGCTACAAGAAACGTATTTAAGTACACTACCATTTTCTGACTTTACGGTTTTTAACTCAATTGTAAAAAGTGTACCAAAACAAAGTCAATTACACGTAGGAAATAGCTCTGCAATTCGTTATGCCCAATTATTTCAAATACAAAAAAGTGTCGATGTATTTTGCAATAGAGGAACAAGTGGTATAGATGGTAGTACAAGTACAGCTATAGGTGCCGCAGTTGCTACAGAAAAGCGAACAACATTTGTAACGGGAGATTTAAGTTTCTTTTACGATAGTAATGCACTTTGGAATAATTATATACCCAAAACATTTAGAATTATAGTGGTGAATAACCAAGGTGGTGGCATTTTTAGAATTCTTCCAGGTCATAAAAACACAGAGAATTTTGACACTTATTTTGAAACTAAACATGGGTTAAACGCAAAACACTTATGCGAAATGTATGGTTTTGAATATCATATGGCTTCAGACGAAGTGTCTTTAGAAGAAAATTTAAAATCATTTTATGCTATTTCTAAGCAACCTAAATTATTAGAAGTCTTTACAAACTCTCGTGTTAATGATCAAATTCTATTAGATTATTTTAAGTTTATCAAGTAAATTAAGGATTAAATTAAAGTTAAGATGTGACTTTTTCATTTTAAGTGTTTCTAAAAAATACTTACCTTTAGGAAAACTAATTTATTTAACTTAAAAACATAGTGTAACATGAGTAAAAGAGATGATTTAATTGTAAAATACGCGGCAGATTTAAAAGATAAATGTGGTGTTGATGCTGATATGGATTTATTAACAAAAGTAACTGTTGGTTTAGGTCCATCTATTTATAATGCAGATTCTTCTACCGTTTCTGGTTCAGATGAAAAAGAATTAGCGACAGTGAAAAATAACTATTTAATCAAGAAATTAGGATTAAAAGATGGAGCTGATTTAGATAAAGGAATTGATGCTGTAATGGAAACATATGGAAGATCTAATAGATCTAAATATAGAGCTGTAGTTTATTATTTATTATGTAAGCATTTCAAAAAAGAGTCTGTTTACTAATAGCTAACTTTTTAAAGTATAAAGAAGCGTTATAATTAAATAATTATAGCGCTTTTTCTTTATATTAATATGAATATCTTTGCAACATGATAAATTTAGGCGAATACAATACATTAGAAATTTTAAGAGATACTGAACCAGGCTTATTTTTGGGTGATGGAGCAGAAGGTGAAGTCCTGTTACCTAATAGGTATGTACCAAAAGTATTTGAAATTGGTGATAAAATTGAAGTTTTTGTTTATTTAGATAATGAAGAACGACCAGTTGCAACCACAGATCATCCTTACATTAAAAAGGATGACTTTGCCTTGCTGCGTTGTAATCAAGTTACAGATTATGGTGCCTTTTTAGATTGGGGACTGGTAAAGGAATTGTTTTGTCCTTTTAGAGAGCAAGCCTTTAAAATGAAAGCAGGTGGTTGGTATTTAGTACATTGTTATTTAGATGACGAGTCTGAACGTTTAGTAGCGTCGAGTAAAACTAATCGGTTTTTAGATAATAAAGAACTAACAGTTGCACAGTTTGATGAAGTAGATTTAATTGTTTCACATCCATCAGAGTTAGGCATGAATGTCATTGTCAATAAAAAACACTTAGGCTTAGTCTTTAAGGATGATATTTATAAAGATATTAGTGTTGGTGACCGACTCAAAGGTTTAGTAAAAAAAGTACGACCAGATAACAAGTTAGATATTTCATTAAATCAAATAGGTTATAGGAATATAGAACCAAATGCAGAGTATATTTTAAATGAATTACATGATAATGGTGGCTTTATACCACTTCATGATAAATCTAACCCTGAAGATATTAAGGATCAGCTTCAAATGAGTAAGAAAAGCTTTAAAAAAGCAATAGGCTCGTTATACAAAGAGCGTCAAATAGAAATAAAAGAAGACGGTATTCACTTATTGTAAGAATCGGGATCTTGTAGAGACAAGGTGTCTTCAATCCAAGTAATAGCGTTTTCAAAATCTTTAAATACTTTTCTGTTGAATTTGAAAAAGAGACTTTCAATTTCAATGATACGTTCCGTAAGATTGCTATAAACAATTATAGCATAGGCTTTTAGGTTTTTAAATGTTTCGTTAAATATTTTTGCGTCATTGAGGTTTATAGAATAAGAATTTATTCTATTAGCAATAAAACCAAAGGGTCTATCCTTAAAATGTGTTTTTACTATAAAAGAGAGCTCATCAAAGTTTTTAAAAGTTATATCAGCTCCTTCTATAAACTCTGCAACCATAAAATTTTGGTAAAGATATACAGTTCCTAATTTTATTTTATAGGTCTCAAATGGTTTATTATATATGTTGGGATTATAATGCATTGTAAATTAATAATATATCCACAAATATACTATGCTTGCATAATAAAATAAAGTAAAAAATAGAGTTTAGCGTATTATTATTAATTTCTTACTTTTGCGCTTAAAATATTGATAAATATGAGCCATATAGATTGGAAAGTTGCCAAGTCTTATGAAGATATAACCTATCATAAATGTAATGGTGTTGCCAGAATTGCATTTAATAGGCCAGATATACGTAATGCATTTCGTCCAAAGACCACTTCAGAACTGTATGATGCATTTTATGATGCAGGTGAAGATGTGAATATTGGTGTCGTGCTTTTGAGTGCAGAAGGACCTTCTAGCAAAGATGGTATTTGGAGTTTTTGTTCGGGTGGAGATCAAAAAGCCAGAGGTCACCAAGGATATGTTGGAGAAGATGGTTACCATCGTTTAAACATCTTAGAAGTGCAACGCTTAATTCGTTTTATGCCAAAAGCAGTTATTGCTGTTGTACCAGGTTGGGCTGTTGGTGGAGGTCATAGTTTACATGTCGTTTGTGATTTAACTTTGGCAAGTAAAGAACATGCTATCTTTAAACAAACTGACGCAGATGTTACTAGTTTTGATGGAGGATATGGTTCTGCATATTTGGCAAAAATGGTCGGTCAGAAAAAAGCAAGAGAAATCTTTTTCTTAGGAAGAAACTATTCGGCTCAAGAAGCTTTTGATATGGGAATGGTAAATGCGGTTATTCCTCATGAAGAATTAGAAACGACAGCTTACGAATGGGCTCAAGAAATATTAGCAAAGTCACCAACATCTATAAAAATGCTAAAATTTGCAATGAATCTTACAGATGACGGAATGGTTGGTCAGCAAGTATTTGCAGGTGAAGCGACCCGATTAGCATATATGACAGATGAAGCTAAAGAAGGAAGAGATGCCTTTTTAGAGAAAAGGAAGCCTAATTTTCCTAAAAAATGGATTCCATAATTTAACCAAGCTTAAATGAAGAAAATTAAACCGTGGCTTTCAGCCATGCGCTTAAGAACATTACCACTTTCTGTCTCTGGAATTATTCTTGGTAGCTGTTTTGCTTATTACAATGGCCATTTTAATCCTTGGATTTTATTTTTTGCAATTCTAACCACTATAAGCTTACAGATATTATCTAATTTAGCTAATGATTATGGTGATGGAATAAAAGGAACAGATAATGATGAGCGTGTTGGGCCACAACGTGCCATACAAAGTGGTGCCATTACTCCAAACGAAATGTTTGAAGCCATACGATTTAATGTTATTGTCGTAATTATATTGACTTTATCCCTTTTGTGGGTTGCTTTTGGGCCTAATAATTTTCTTTATATAATTTTATTTGTAATTCTAGGTGGACTGTCTGTTTATGCCGCTTTAAATTATACCATGGGAAATTCTCCTTACGGTTATCGTGCACTTGGTGATGTTTTTGTATTTATATTTTTTGGATTAATAAGTACCATTGGAAGTTATGTCCTTTATATGCAAGTTTTAGATCATGTAGTTGCGTTACCAGCCATTGCATTGGGCTTGTTAAGCGTTGGTGTATTAAATTTAAATAACATGCGAGACATAGAATCTGATACCAATGCAGGTAAAATTACATTAGCTGTTAAATTAGGATTATCACGAGCTAAAAAATACCACTTTATCCTTATCATAGGAGCCATGCTAATTACCGTAATATTTTCAATATTATATTATGTAGCACCTTATAATTTTATGTATTTACTTGCTTTTATTCCGTTAATAATTCATGTTAAAAAAATAAAATCAGCCATAGAACCTGATGATTTTGATAGCCAATTAAAGGTTTTGGCATTGTCTACATTTCTGTTTTCACTGCTATTAGGAGTTGGCTATATTTTGTATTAATTTTAAAGAATATTTCAGCTTTTAAATTACAAAACTGTATAACATTAATAATAAAAACATGAAAATTACATTCTACGGTCATGCTGCATTAGGGATACAAATTAAAGATATTAATATTTTAGTCGATCCTTTTATTTCTGGAAATGAAAAAGCATCTGCGATAGATATTGATGCCTTAAAAGCCGATTATATTTTAGTGACCCATGCACATCAAGATCATATTTTAGATGTTGAAGCGATTGCTAAACGTACAGGAGCAATCATTGTTTCTAATTATGAAATTGTAACACATTATCAGAATAAAAATTTAGAAGGACATCCTATGAATCATGGTGGTTCTTGGGATTTTGAATTTGGAAATCTTAAATACGTTAATGCTATTCACACGTCGTCTTTTCCAGATGGTAGTTATGGTGGGCAACCTGGTGGATTTATTATTGAAGGAGAACGCAAAACCATTTATATTGCCGGAGATACAGCTTTAACTATGGATATGAAGCTCATTCCTATGCAAACTAAATTAGATTTAGCCATATTGCCAATAGGGGATAACTTTACAATGGGCATAGATGATGCTATTCTTGCTAGTGATTTTATAGAATGCGATAAGATCTTAGGTTATCACTTTGATACTTTTGGATATATAGAAATTGATCACGAAGTTGCGAAACGTAAATTTTTTGATAAGGATAAGGATTTGATGCTTTTAGATATAGGTGAAAGCGTTGAGTTATAAAATCATTTTTTTAGTCATAAATTTTAAAGTAAAAATTCAAATATGAAAAACTTAGCTTGCCTTCTGTTTTTATCTATCCTTATGTTAAGTTGCAAGAATGATGTACCACAATACAATGACTCAGTTCCAGTACACGATGATTTTAAAATAGAATCAAAATTTGTAAACGAAACCAGAGTCATCAATGTATGGACACCACCAAATTACAAAGCGACTAATGATTCTTTTCCTGTTTTGTATATGCCAGATGGAGGTATTGTTCAAGAAGATTTTCCGCACATAGCAAACACAATTGCTAAACTTGTTGAGAATAAAAGTATTCCACCAATTATTCTTGTTGGCATTGAAAATACGGATAGAGGAAGAGATTTATCAGGCGCTTCTGTAATAAAAGAAGATGAACAATATTGTCCATTAACAGACGGAGCTAAAAATTATAGAGCATTTATTTTGGAAGAATTAGTACCTGAAATAAATAAAAAATATAGAACAACTGAAGAAAGGGGAATTATTGGAGAATCATTAGCAGGACTTTTTGTTGTAGAAACCCTTCTTTTAAATCCAAATACGTTTGATTTTTATATTGCTATGGATCCCTCTTTATGGTGGAATAACCGTCATTTAGTACGTAAAGCAAAAGTTTTTTTAGAAAATACACCTAACAAAAAAATAAGATTTTGGTTTGCAGGTTCTGCTAACGAGACCATTTCTCCACACACCAACAATCTTGCAAAAACATTAGAGAATAAAGCCTCAAAGAACTTAGTGTGGAAATATTCTGATGAACCTAATGAAAAACACAATACCATTTTTAGAGCAACAAAAGAAAAAGCTTTGACTTGGATTTTAAATGTTAAATAACAATTATTTTACCATTTAAACCATTGATAAATTTAGTATACTATCTGTAAAACTAATTTAGCCGTATCTTTGCCACGTTATGAAAGTTAATAAACTCACAGATTGGTTACCAACCACAAATAAAGAAGTTAAAATTAGAGGTTGGACAGAACTAGATGTTATACTATTTAGTGGCGATGCCTATGTAGACCATCCGTCTTTTGGACCAGCAGTTATTGGTCGTATTTTAGAAAGTTATGGATTAAAGGTTGCTATAGTGCCACAGCCTAGTGTAAATGATAATCTGCAAGATTTTACGAAGCTTGGAACACCAAAATTATTTTTTGGAGTCACAGGTGGTTGTATGGATCCTATGGTGAGTAATTATACCGCAAGTAAAAAACGTAGAGATAAAGATGCTTATACACCAAATGGTGATAAAGGATTTAGACCAGATTACGCTACATCTGTATATTCAAAGATTTTAAAAGAAAAATTTCCAGACGTCCCTGTTCTTATAGGTGGTATTGAAGCGTCCTTACGTCGTGTTACACATTACGATTATTGGAGTGACAAACTTATGCCAACTATTTTAGAAACCTCTAAAGCAGATATGTTGGTATACGGAATGGGAGAACAACCTTTGCGAGAAGTTGTTGAATTGCTACAAAAAGGTGTACCATTTTCAAGTTTAAAAACTATAAAACAAACGGCTTTTTTATTAGATGAAGATGAAGCACTTCCCAAAAATAAAAATTGGGATGATGTCGAAATTCACTCACATGAGATTTGTTTAAAGGATAAAAAGAAATTTGCGTCTAATTTTAAAGTGATTGAACAAGAATCAAATAAACTTAAGGCAAATAGAATCTTACAAGAGGTAAATAACCGTAAACTGGTAATAAATCCACCTTTTCCAACGATGTTAGAAGAAGAGATTGATGCTTCTTTTGATTTACCATACACACGTTTACCACATCCAAAATATAACAAACGAGGACCAATACCTGCGTTTGAAATGATTAAGTTTTCAATTAACATTCATCGTGGTTGTTTTGGAGGTTGTAGTTTTTGTACCATTTCTGCTCATCAAGGCAAATTTATTGCTAGCCGAAGTGAAGAGTCCGTTTTAAGAGAAGTTGATAAAGTGGCAAATATGCCAGATTTTAAAGGTTATTTATCAGATATTGGCGGGCCTTCTGCTAATATGTATAAGATGAAAGGGAAAGTGCAATCCATTTGTGATAAATGTGTCGCTCCTTCTTGTATTTCGCCTGTAATTTGTAGTAACTTAGATACATCTCACAAACCGTTAACGCAATTATATCAGGCTGTAGATAAACATCCTAAAGTAAAGAAATCTTTTATTGGAAGTGGTATTCGTCACGATATGTTAGTGCCAGAGTTTAATAAAAATGCCGACCCAAAAGAATTAGATGCTTATACTGAAGAAGTCATGACAAAGCATATTTCTGGTCGACTAAAAGTAGCACCAGAGCATACTTCAGATCCTGTTTTAAAATTGATGCGTAAACCTTCGTTTAAGTATTTTCATAAGTTTAAAGAACGTTTCGATAAAATCAATATAAAGAAAGATTTAAAGCTTCAATTAATTCCTTATTTTATTTCAAATCATCCTGCTTGTGAAGTAGAAGATATGGCAAATTTAGCTGCCGAAACAAAAGATATGGGATTTCAGTTAGAGCAAGTACAAGGATTTACACCAACACCAATGACCGTTGCAACTGTCATTTATTACAGTGGTTATCATCCATACACTTTAAAGCCAACTAAAACACCAAAATCTAAAAAAGAAAAAGATGAACAACATCGTTTCTTCTTTTGGTATAAAAAGGAAAACAAAGACTGGATTAAAAAAACGTTGAATAAAGTTGGTCGAACAGATTTAGTAGAACGATTATTACCAGAAGATAAAAAAGACAAAGGCTGGAAAAGTGTAAATCTTAAAGAAGTAAAAAACACATTTGATGATGCGGTTCCTGCAACATATGCTCGTCGAAAAAAGAAACACAAACCTCGAAAGAAGAGACGTTAGACTTTAGATAGATTATTTTCTAGAATTATTTTCTAACCATTCATTCCGTAGATCATCCGAAACTTTTCCTGTACCATCATGTTTCCAACCTGGTGGTTTAATTAGGTAAAGGAATCTATGCTTTATAGATTTTTGACCTGTAAAAGCATCTTTCAGCATATGTAGCCATTCAATAAATGCAATTTTTACGGGGTTGTAAGTGTTTATATTTGTCACTAAACCGTATCTAACTTTTTCATCTTTTAATTCGGCTTGAAACGTTCCAAATAATTTATCCCAAATAATCAAAATTCCAGCATGATTGCGATCTAAATACATAGGGTTACTTCCATGATGTACTCTGTGATGCGATGGTGTATTAAAAATAGCTTCAAACCATTTAGGCATTTTGTCTATAGTTTCGGTATGAATCCAAAATTGGTACAACAAGCTAATAGACATTTGAAGTAACAACATTGCAGGATGAAAGCCTAATAATGGTAACCATAACCAAAAGATAAAGGTGTAAAATCCTCCAGACCACGTTTGCCTTAAAGCAGTACTCAAATTATAATGCTCAGAAGAGTGATGTACCACATGAGACGCCCAAAATAAACGACATTCATGAGATACGCGATGAAACCAATAATAAGCGAAGTCATCTGCAAAAAATAATAGTATAAAAGACCACCAAGCTATAGGAATAGTAAACAATCTAAAATTGTCATATATCAAAAAAAACACGAATAATACTATAGCTTTACTTGCAAAACCTAAAATAACATTACCTAATCCCATAGCAATAGAAGAGAAAGCATCTTTAGCTTCATAGCTCTTAATGCGCTGTTTCGTAGTTAGATATAACTCTAGTAACATTGCCAAGACAAAAAAAGGAATAGCGTACAAGATTATATTAGGAAAATCAGGCATTATGAGTTGTTATTTGAGCTCTAATTTACGAAATTAATTGACTATTTTTGAATACTCTTATGAAAGCAGAATACAAACAATATATCTTAAATTTTAAGCGGCCAAGTGGAACATCGCGTGGAGTAATGACCACAAAAGAAACGTGGTTTATAAAATTAGAGCATCAAGGTAAAACGGGAGTAGGTGAGTGTGGTATTTTAAGAGGTTTGTCTGTTGATGATAGACCAGACTATGAAGAAAAATTGAAATGGGTTTGTAATAATATTCACTTAGGTTTAGACAAACTTTTAAGCGAACTTACAGCGTATCCAAGCATTCAATTTGGATTGGAAACAGCCTACAAATCTTTAGATAGCTCAGATTCGTTTGAATTATTTCCTTCTGAGTTTTCAAGAGGAAAAGATGGCATACCCATAAATGGTTTAGTTTGGATGGGCAACGAAGATTTTATGCGAACCCAAATTAAAGATAAAATTGAAGCCGGTTTCAGTTGTATTAAACTAAAAATTGGAGCAATAGATTTTCAAACGGAATTAGACATTTTAAAATCGATTAGAAAGGAATTTTTAGTTTCAGATATTGAATTACGAGTTGATGCTAATGGAGCATTTTCAACAGAGGATGCTTTAGAGAAGCTAAAACAGCTTTCAGAATACCAATTACATTCCATAGAACAACCTATAAAAGCACAACAATTTGAGGCCATGTCTAAGCTTTGTGCTGTAACACCTTTGCCAATTGCCTTAGATGAAGAATTAATTGGAGTATTTTCTAAAGCGAACAAGCAAACACTATTACAAACAATAAAACCTCAATATATTATTTTAAAGCCAAGTTTGGTTGGTGGATTTGGAGGGAGTAAAGACTGGATTAACGCTGCAGAAGATTTAAATATAAAATGGTGGATAACAAGTGCCTTAGAAAGCAATATTGGTCTAAATGCCATATCGCAATGGACTTACACTTTAAAAAGTAAAATGCCACAAGGTTTAGGAACAGGAAGTTTATTTACAAACAATTTTCCTTCGCCTTTAATTGTAAAAAATGGTACTTTGCATTACAATTTAAAACAACATTGGAAATTTAATTTATAACATGAATTATATACAACAAGCCTACAAAGGACAACGCGAACTTTGGATGTTTTTCTTAACTACATTCTTAATTGCTGGTATTTTTATTGGGAATTTTATTTATTTTTTAATCGCTGATCCAGCAGATTTAGAAATGGCCTATGAAATGATGAAGCAAATTCCGGCTAACTTGTCATTAATAATGAATCTTTTGCCTTTTGCTTTTTTATTAGGACTATTATTTGTGTTGGTAAAATATGTACACCAAAGAAGTCTCTTATCGTTAACAACAACACGACCTAAAGTAGATTTTAAGCGTATTTTATTTTCGTTTTTGATGATAACAGTATACACCATTGTTACCTTTTTTATAGGCTATTCAATAGATTCCTCTGAAATTGTATTTCAGTTTAATCCCGTTAAATTCGCAATCCTATTTCTAATAAGTATACTCTTGTTTCCATTTCAAATTGGTTTAGAAGAATATTTATTTAGAGGTTATTTAATGCAGCATATAGGTGTTTTAGTAAAGAATAAATGGTTTCCATTAATTTTTACGTCTGTATTATTTGGCTTAGCACATAGTGCAAATCCAGAAGTTGGAGCCGTAGGGTTTTGGCAAATGATGATTTTTTACGTTGGTACAGGATTATTATTAGGAATAATGACTTTAATGGATGAAGGCTTAGAGTTAGCTTTAGGATTTCATTTAGGAAACAATCTTATAGCATCTTTGTTAGTAACTGCAGATTGGACTGCTTTGCAAACAGATGCCTTATTTAAAGATATGTCAGAACCAGGATTAGGTTCAATCTCAGAAATTATATTACCCGTTTTACTAGTTTATCCACTAATGCTCCTCATTTTATCTAAAAAATATGGTTGGACCAATTGGAAAGATAAATTATTCGGAAAAGTAATAGAACCTCCAAAAGAAAATTATAAAATAATAGAATAACCTATGACACCAACATACGACAAAGTACATAACCGTTTTAAGTTTAACGGCTTACATTTTAGTCATGAAGAATTAAAAGAAGTTGCATACAGTCTTATTAAGGAAGGTAAAGCCTACGAAAAAGTAACTGGAGATTTTTTAATAGATTGGTTAAATAAAGATGATTTTTTAATTGTAACAACGTCAGGTTCTACAGGTTATCCTAAAGAAATTAAATTAAAGAAACAAGCCATGGTCAATTCTGCCATTGCTACAGGTAACTTTTTTGGATTAGAGCCAGGAGATAAAGCTTTACATTGTTTGCCTAGCCATTTTATTGCAGGTAAAATGATGTTTGTAAGAGCTCTAGTTTTAGGTTTGGAAATTGATTTTGTAGAGCCTGCAGCTCATCCTGTTTTTGATTATGAAGTGCCTTACGATTTTTGTGCGATGATTCCGTTGCAGTTAAAATATTCTATTGATCAAATTCACAATATTAAAAATATCATTGTTGGTGGATCTAAGGTTACAAAACCATTATTAGAAAAAATTAAAAATTGTAAACCTAAGTTTTTTGAAACCTACGGAATGACTGAAACTGTAACTCATGTTGCTGTTAGGTCCTTAGAATCTAAATCAGGTAAAAAAGAGCCTTATTTTACGGCTTTACAAAATATTAAGTTTAAACAAGACGATAGAAACTGTTTAGTTATCCACGCCCCAAAATTGGTAAAAGAAACTTTAGTTACTAATGATATTGTAGATTTAAAATCTGAAACTAGTTTTCAGCTTTTAGGCCGTTATGATAATGTTGTTAATTCTGGTGGTGTGAAGTTGTTTCCAGAACAAATAGAAGATAAACTACAACCCGTAATTAGTAAACGTTTTATTGTTGCTGGTGAAGAAGATGTTACACTAGGAGAAAAATTGATTCTTATTGTTGAAAACCCTTCAGATTCTATTGCTGTTATTCAAAAAAGAATTGAAGAATTAAAAACACTGGATAAATTTGAAGTCCCTAAGAAAATTTATACAATAGATAAATTTCCTGAAACTAATAATGGGAAAATTCAACGTAAAAAGACTTTAAAAGCTGTAGTTGGTAGTTAAGAATAGTGCTTCAATAATAAAATTTGAGAAACGATTAATTAATTGTTTTAAAATACAAAATTATAAATAACCAGTATTTAATTCTACCATTAAAGCCATACGTTAACTCATTCAAAGCAGTACTTCACTCATTGTACGTTTAGTATCATAATGTTTGTTTATAGGTTTACACAAACTTATAAATCAACTATTATGAAAAATCTAATACTTATGTTATGTCTTGTATTGTCATCTTGGCAAATACAAGCACAAGAAAAAACAATTTCAGGAATTGTTACTACAGCTTCAGATGGCACGGCATTACCAGGTGCTAATTTTAATATTAAAGGGAGTAAGAAAGGAGCTTTAACTGATTTTGATGGAAAATTCTCATTAAGTGCTCAAGTTGGCGACATTATTATTGTTTCTTATGTTGGAATGCAAACAGAAAATGTAATAATTGGATCAAAATCGGTCTATAATATTGCATTAAAAGCAAGTGTAAATACACTGAATGAGGTTGTTGTTAAAGGCTATTCTGGCGCTACTAAAAGGACCACTGTTAGTAGTTCGCTTTCAACAGTTAGTGCTGAATCTTATGAAATCAGTAATAAACGATTAAAAAAGCGTGCAAGAAGAAAAAATAAGAATAAAACGTCTGACCAATTAACAGGTCAAGCAGCAGGTGTTAATGTGAGTACGGGTTCTGGTAAGCCTGGTCAAAGTGCTACTATTATTATTCGTGGTAGAAATTCAATAACTGGAGATACAGCGCCATTATTTATAATAGATGGTGTTCCTGTAGATCAAGATAATTTCCGTAATTTAAAACGAAAGGATATAGCTAATATATCTGTATTAAAAGATGTTAAAGCAACTGCTATTTATGGTAATAGAGGCAAAGGTGGTGTTATACTTGTTACGACTAAAGCAGGAAAGAAAAGAATTCCAAATAATGAAGACTATGCTAAAATTATAGAAAACCCATTTAAACGCGCAAATTTAACACCATTATCAACGTTTTCAATAGATGTAGATAAAGCAGGATATTCTAACGTAAGACGAATGATTAACAATGGACAAACAGTGCCACCAAATGCTGTAAAACTTGAAGAAATGGTTAATTATTTTAACTATAATTATCCGCAACCTACAGATGAACATCCTTTTTCTATAAATACAGAAATTGTAAAAACACCTTGGCATAAAGACACGCAGTTGGTTAGAATAGGCTTGCAAGGAAAAACTTATGAGAACGATAGACTTCCGGCTTCTAACTTAACTTTTTTACTAGATGTTTCTGGGTCTATGGGCTCTCAGAATAAATTACCATTATTAAAAAGAGCTTTTAAGCTACTTGTAAACCAATTACGCGAAAAAGATAAGGTATCTATTGTTGTTTATGCA
>Ga0193951_1000091_pt1 | contig 38578 bp, 40 predicted proteins | sample BB_2_MG_FD_140370 | JGI IMG/M metagenome (GOLD analysis project Ga0193951, IMG submission 140370) | Microbial mat bacterial communities from the Broadkill River, Lewes, Delaware, United States - BB_2_MG | ecosystem: Environmental > Aquatic > Freshwater > River > Microbial mats | place: USA...
TGTACTTTCCTGAAATAGGTTGACTAAAAATTAAACACTTAATTATAGTCACTTATGAAAACAAAAAATGAACACTGGCTAAAAAAAAGCTATCAAAAAGCAACTTTAGAAACCAAACTTTTAGTCGTTGACCAAATCTTAAATGGTCAGATTTCAAACAACCAAGCTTCTAAAAAATATGATATTCCGAGAACAACTATTTCCTATTGGTTAAGAAAATACAGTACATTAGTACAACAAAACATGGGTATGAGTAAAAACGATGAGATTAAAAAGCTAAAGGAGAAGATTGAAGAACTTGAGTTCCAAAAAGACTTCCAACAGGACATTATTGCTGATATGGAACTTATTACAGGTGTCGATATGTCAAAAAAGTCATTACCCAAAACATTAGCAAAAGAGATAGAGCAAAAGAAAAAACAGCGTATAAAAGAAAATGGCTCTATGGATGTTTTGGGATATCTAAACAAGCCTTCTACAAAAGACTAAGAACGCAACAGAAAAAAGAAATAGATCATCAAAAAATGATCAAGATGGTCAAGGACTACCGTAAAAAAGTAGGCTCTAAAACTGGCGGAATAAAACTACACAAGGAGTTAAAGAAAGACTTTATTAACGCTGATATCAAGATAGGTAGAGACAAGTTCTATCACTTCCTTAGACTAAATAATCTTTTGATTCCCAAAACTAAAAATTACATGACAACGACAAACTCAAACCATATGTACAAAAAATATAAGAACCTTGTTAAAGACCACGTTCCTACTCGACCGGAACAACTATGGGTTAGCGACATAACATACATTAAAACAGAAAATGGGCACAACTATCTAGCGTTAGTCACAGACGCCTATTCTAAGCAAATAATGGGATATAAACTCGACAACCACATGAGAACATCACTTTGCACAGATGCGCTCGCTATGGCTATTAAAAACAGAAAATATACCAATCAAAAGCTTATTCATCATTCTGACAGAGGTTTTCAATATTGCAATCCCAAATACACAGAATTCGCCGAAAACAATAACATTACAATGAGTATGACTGAGCAATACGACCCTTATGAAAATGCTATTACAGAACGCATTAACAGAACTCTTAAATATGAATATGGATTAAAACAAACTATTAAAAATACTGAATTAGCACAAAAAATGACACAACAAGCAGTATATATTTATAACAATTTGAGAACCCATTTTAGCCTGGATCTCAGAAAACCTGCTGAAGTCCATCTGAATCCAAACATCAAATACAAATCCTATCGGAAAAATAATGTAAATTTACCTGAACTTACGATTTAAAAACAGACCTAGTTCAAATTATTTTTTGCCTTCTAAACGGCTAAAAAAATCTTTTGAACGGTATAAATTAACCTAAAAAAAGGTCAACCTATATCAGTATAATACATACGTTACCAAGATTTGGTATTTTTGAGTAAAAATATAGTCAAAATGGGAAAAAACACATCAATATCACTCGGAAATCATTTTGAGGATTTTATCAGAGAAGAAGTAAATTCAGGTAGATATGGTTCGGTAAGCGAAGTTATCCGTTCTGCATTACGTTTGCTGGAACGCGAAGAAAAAAAGGAAAGAGAATTAATTAAAGCTCTCGAAGTAGTTGAAAACAGTGGTTTTATTGAAAATTTTGACCCAAAACAAAACCTAACTGAATTACATCGCAAACACTTATGAGTAAAAACAAATATCGAATAAGTAAACAAGCGATTGATGATTTAAATGATATTTGGGTATATACTTTTCATAAATGGTCTAAAGAACAAGCCGACAGATATTACGACTTGATAATCGGAGAGATTGAATTTATAGCGGACAACTATTTAATTGGAAAATCGGCTGAACAAACTCGAAAAAACTATCGAATAACGAAAATCAAATCACATCTGATTTTTTTACAGAAAGGTTGAGAATGAAATTGTCGAAATCGTTAGAATTTTACATCAAAGAATAGATATAAAAAAACGACTGAAATAAAAAAACTACACAAAACAACACACAAAATTAACCACCTGACTACAATCTACTTATGAAAACTCTATCGAATTTTCTATTCGGTTTTTATTTGCTAAATTAGGTGCTTAAACACGCCACTAATCATACACAAAACCGTTGACAAACATTATGACGAACATTCATCAAACCGAAAAACAGTAGTCACTTAAACAAATGGATATTGAAAAAATCTTAAATAAAATTGGAGAAACATATCATCCTATTACCAATGAATGTCAACAAGAGTTAATTGCGAATTCAAAAATTTTAAGTTATAAAAAGGGTGAGATTGTAGTTCGTGAAGGTCAATTTTCCAAAAAAGCCTACTTAATTGTAAAAGGTTGTTCTAGAGCATATTATTTAAAAAACGGAAAGGACATTTCTGACTGGTTCACTTTTGAAAATGAAATAATGGCTGCAATTATCAGTTTTTTCAGCGAAGAGCCAAGTCCTCATTATGTTGAATTTATTGAAGATTCCGTTGTCCTTGAATTTTCAAAAGATACAGTTGATTGCCTTTCTAAGAAGTACCACGATTTTGAACGTTTTATAAGTAAAGTTGTTACTCAAACTATGTTAGGTCTATGTGAAAGATTATATACAATTCAGTTCAACAAGGCAGAAGAACGATATAAACACCTTTTAAATATTTATCCAAATATAACCCAAAGAATACCTCTTACGCACATTGCATCATATTTAGGAATTACACTTGAAACATTAAGCAGAATAAGAAATCCAAAAAACCGAATTTGATTTATATCAAATGATACATCTTCCATTAAAATGACCTTTGTAAAAAGGTTAAAAAATGAAAGAAAAAAACAAACAACTGAAATCAATTTGGGGAAAATGGTGGGAACCTATTAGAAAATGGTTTTATCCTACTTGGTTATTATATGAACTTACCGTTCGTTTTTACGAATACGCAATAGCCGTTTACAACTATTTTATCGAAAAGCAAGACTATTTCGATTCATACCTGGGAGAAATCGGCACACAAATATTAGCTATTGTTTGTAGTGTTGCCAGCTTCATAATTTGCACATTCTTCTTAACGGTATCGACTTGTTTTATTCTTTATAAGTTCTTCAGAATTGAGAATTTAACAGCTACTAAATTTGAAAGAAAATTGAAAATTTATTTTTAGGTTTATGAAAAACATACTAATCATAAATGGACATCCAGATAAAGAAAGTTTCAATTTTGCACTTTCAAAATCCTATAAAAAAGGGGCTGAAAAATCGAATGCTGAGATAAAGGAAATTAACATCAGAGAATTGAACTTCAACCCAAACCTACAATTTGGATATAGAAAGCGAACAGAATTAGAACCAGACCTGTTAGATGCTCAAGCCAAATTAAAATGGGCTGACCATTTAGTTTGGGTTTATCCAGTTTGGTGGAGTTCATTTCCCGCAATTATGAAAGGTTTTTTAGACCGAGTTTTACTTCCAGGATTTGCATTTAACAAAAGAGAGAATTCTTTATTAAGTGACAAACATTTTACAGGGAAAACGGCACGAATAATTTGTACTTTAGACCAACCAGATTGGTATTATAAATGGGTTTACGGAAACCCAAGTCATAATGCAATTAAAAAGGGAACATTGCATTTTATAGGAGTGAAAAAAGTCAGAATTACGACTATTGGACCTATAAGATTATCAAAAGAAAAGTATAGAATAAAATGGTTGAAAAAAGTTGAAAAATTAGGACAACTGAACAAATAGTAATTTGTGATTTAAACATATGGAGAAATAACGTTTGCCAACAACGTATAAAATTAATTGCTAAGAGCGAGCCTACTTACGAAAATCCTCGCAGATTTTCTATTCGGTGTTTATTTGCTAAATTAGGTGCTTAAACCCCACTAATCATACATAAAACCCTTGTACACAATTTATGAAACACCTGATTTACATAATTATAGTTCTTTTTTCAATTCAAACGAATGGACAAGAATCAACTGAAAAAAGACAGTTTAGAGTTGACTTATTGACTATAGAAAAGAATACTAAAGACACTTTAGTTGGTTCGATAATAGAAGTGTTTTCGGGAGAAAAACGGATTGAAACTGACATGACTGACTTTGACGGAATTAGTTAAGTGAGATGCGTAAAAAACTTGACATCAAACTTAAATTGTTTGAATGCAAAGTTGAGCAACCAACCATTATTATTAAGAATTGAAATAAAAAAACTGTGTACAACAAAGAACTGAGTTAAAAAACAAGCAACTTTAAGCTAATTTTGAAACATAGTTTTCATCATAAGGTAATCCACTTTTTGCAATAGCAAAGGCCTGTTTTAGCAACTTATTCGCTACCGCTATTAATGCTAATTTTGCACGCTTTCCTTTAGCTACAATTCTATCATGTAAGGCTTTGCAGCCTCGGTTATATTTATAGGCCGAAAACGCTGCTAAAAACACAAGATTTCTTAATTTCTTATTGCCTACTTTGTTTATTCTATTGCTAGGTTCCACTCTACTTCTAATATCCTTTCGAGATTTGACAAGTTGATTATTAGGTTTACCAAAATAAAAAAGACGAAAACTATTTAATTTTCGTCTTCAGGTTTAATAAATTCTGATTGATATTTTTCTAAAAACTCCATCTGCCTTTTAAGCATTTGTTCTCTTATTTTATCGATATTCATAAAATCTTTTCCAAAACTGCTTCCAAAAAAATCATCATTAAAAAACCGATTACTAAAAAGTGAATCTTGAGAAAAAATATCTTCAAATCCCTGATCTTCAAATTGTGAGAAGTTTGTAAAAAATCTTGATCTAAAAGACTCAATCAAACTATCTCTATCCATAGGAGACAAATCGTTATACATATTGCTAGAAGACCAAGAATAAATACTATCATACCTTATTAAGTTTCCGTTTTCGTCAAACTCTTTATCTACTTTCCATGATCCCTTAGGTACTTCTGCTATAGCTTTATTGGCTTCTTTTGTTTCTCCATTTTTTGCTTTGTTTTCTTGTCCGCTACAACTAACACATAAAAAAACTGTCATTAATAATAAAATGTACTTTTTCATTATTTTAAATTTTAAAATGAGACACCTTTAAATCACCTAAAAACAATTATATTAATAGTTTAAGATGAGGCCTACAAACCAGCCTCATCTTAAACATGTAACTAAAAACTAATATAGTTATGAAATTTTAATTGTTCTAACAGGCTTTTGCTTTGCCTCTTCTTTTTTAGGTAAATGAATACTTAAAATACCTTCAGTATAACTTGCTTTTATTTTATCTTCATCTACAGTTTCTGGCAAACTAAAGGTTCTTTTAAACGATGAGTATCCAAATTCACGACGCGTGTAGTTTGCCTCTTTCTGTTCACTTTCTTCTTTAATCTCTGTAGAAATTGACAATACTTGATTATCAATATCGATTTGAAAATCTGACTTTTTTAAACCTGGAACTGCCATGTCTACTATATAGGCATCAGCAATTTCTTTTATATTTACTTTTGGTAAAGTAATTCCTGTATTAAAGTTTGAAGTAAATACTGATGGTAAGTCTCGGTTAAAAATATCATCTAACCAATTTGATAAAGTTGGAAAGTTTTGATTTGAATTTCTGTTCGCTAAATTTCCGTTTTTAGGAACACTAACTAAATTGCTCATAATTACAAAATTTTAAATTAAACATTATTTCAAATTTGAAATCTTAATTGATTTCGGTGTAAATAAAACAAAAAAAATACCAAAATGTATATACCCTATTTTTTTATAGTTATTTACTTATAATTATTGATTTTTGTGTCAATTTTTCAGAATTATTGTTGGCTCTTTACTAAAAAAATGTCAAGTTGACATTTAAACACGGTACACTACACATCTAAATATAAGTTGTTTACATGCTTTTTTTGTTAAACACATCTTTATTACTTCACTATCAACATATAAAATAGATTATCTTTTATAATTGGTGTTTAATTAAAATAATTCTATCATTTAAAGTAGATGTTTTAAGCGTTATTTGGCTTCTTTTATAAAGTTAGAGAGCTTTATAACTTCAGGAAAGTTGTAGTAAAGAAGACTCGCAAAATAGCGTTTTAATTATTAGAAGCTGTTTTGTCCTTTTCCTCTTCAGCATTCTTTTCTTTAATAACGACCTTTTCATTATTAAAAACAATAGTTGCCTTTACTCCTGTTAACAGGTTCCATTCCTTAGAGGAAATCGTATTACCTTTATCATCATAAACCACAAACTCGGCTGTATTTGGTCCAGATTCACCTTGGTTTAAAGCTACGATATCAATAGTATTTCTACCTTCTATCAAATCAACTTCTACACGTCTATAATTAGCCGTAAGTACCAGATTGTGTTTTACTATGATGCCATTAATTAAAATCTGAACACGATCGCCATCAGGATATTCATGATCTCTACAAACAATGTTTACAAATTTTGTATCTACATTATGCTCACCCAAAAACTGGTCAGACATAGTTCTAATAATGCCGCCTTTTATAGCTTCCTTTCTCCAACGCTTTTCGAAAATTTCACTTGGGCTTTTTAAACCGTCATTTTCAATCATAGAGAAAGGCTTTTTAGTTTCTCTAATTACAAATTTTTCTTCTTTATTATTAGGACTCTCGTTAGATTTTTGATCTTCCTTTTTAAGAATTGGTGCAACCTTAACTTTAATTAATGTAGAATCTTTTTTCTTTTTTGAAATTTCTGCAGGAATAGGAATAGACTTAGTCTCCTTGTCTTTAACTTGAGTAAAAACCATTGTACTGCAAAGTATGCAGAACATAAACGCTATGAATTTAATGGGTTTCACTATCTAAAATTAGTTTTAATTTTTCTTATTATTTAATCACAATAATCATACCTATTCTTCAAAATAAACGCATAAAAATAGAAATCTTTACAAAAAAACGTTAAAACTTGCCATTAAAGCTTATTCTTAACTTTCTATTGTATTCTTCAAAGAGCCAGTCTTTATAATTTTGAGTACTATTCATTATACAATAACAATACTGTTTTATCCTAAAAGCGATTTCATCTTGAAGATCTTTAGTTAGCTCTCTTGCATCAAAAACATCTTCACTATTATCTATACAAATTTGTGAATGCTGCGCTATAGAGCGCTCAATAACTGTAAAGGATTTTTTACCAGAGTTAATAACGTCTTTGTATTCTGCTTTAACATCAAAATTTAAGGTATACGATTTTTTAAATTTCACCTTTAATGAATCTGGCATCTTATAAACAAAATCACGCTCTAACAATTCATCATCAACAATATTCTCTAGATAAAAGTCTGGATGTTTAAAAATATGTTGCCAATCTACGGGCTGATCCCAAGCTCCAAACCTCGCGACATTATTACCTAAATCTATAACCTGAAACGATTTTCTGTCTTTATAAATTCGGCTACCACGACCAATCATTTGAAAGTATAAGGTTAAGGAACGTGTGGCTCTATTTAAAATAATAGATTCTACAGAAGGCTCATCAAAACCCGTGGTTAATATACTTACCGAAGATAAAACAGCATCTGGTGTATTTTTAAACCATTTTAAGATGTCTTTACGTTCTTGCTTACTTGCCGTATTATCTAAATGCCTAACATTATAACCTGCTTTTTTAAACGTGTAATAGACTTCTTTAGAGGTATAAATACCGTTGTTAAAAATTAGTGTTTTTTTACCTTTTGCCATTTCCTCATACGCCAACAACAATTTAGATTGCATTAAACTGTTGGTATATAATGCTTCAGAAGATTTTACAGTATAATCACCATTAATTCCTATTTTTAAAGATGTTAACCCAACATCGTAATTAGAAACTTCGGCTTTGGCAAGGAAACCATTTTTTATTAACGTAGAGATATCATCTCCAACAATAAGTTTTTTATAATTATCCTTCATTGGCAACTTAATGTTGCTACTTAAAGGTGTTGCTGTTACTCCAAGAATAAAACAGTTTTCAAAAAATTTAAATAACTTTCTAAAAGAGTTATAATGTGCTTCATCAATAATTACTAAACCTATATTTTTAAGCTCAAAATCATTGTCAGACAAACGGTTATTTAAGGTTTCTACCATTGCAACAAAACACTGAAAATCATCTTGATCTGGCAGTGTTTTAACTTTGCTGTTAATTACTTTATTTTTAACATTAAAACCAGATAACACATTAGAAGTTTGCTTGCATAGCTCAATTCTGTGGGTAAGAATAACGACTTTTTTATTGTGCTGCTCTACATATCGTCTTACTATTTCTGAAAAAATAACTGTTTTTCCACCTCCAGTTGGTAATTGATATAAGAGATTAAAATCATCCGATTCCTCTTCCATCACATCAAAAATGCGATTAAGGTCTTTGATTTGGTAATCATAGAGGCTTTTCTCAGTTGCATTTTGTTGAATAGTTTCGGTTTCTGACGACATAAAGTAATTTTAGTACTTGGTTAATTTCGCAAAAATAGCACATTGTTAGGGTTCTATAATGAATTGTTAACAAGATTTAACAAGATTGGTATTGTTATTGTATTTCACATTTCATTAACATTTAAATATAACTTATTATGAAATCATTTAGAAGACAATCTGCATCGGTCAATGCAGGATCTATGGCAGACATTGCCTTTTTGTTACTAATTTTCTTTTTAGTAACTACCACTATTTCAGCAGACAAAGGTATTTCAAGGCAATTGCCAAGGGTTTGCGATACTCCAGACTGTACTGCAGATATTCCTGAACGTAACTTATTACAAGTGTCCATGAATGAAAAGCAACAAATTATGGTTGAAGACAACATTGTAGAACTTACTGAAATTAAAGAACTCGTTGAAACTTTTATTGATAATAATGGCAGTGATACTTGCGATTACTGTGAAGGTGAACAAAATTTAGAATCTTCGGATCATCCAAAAAAAGCTGTCATTTCTTTAAGTCATGATGCTCTTACTAAGTATGATTTGTTTATTTCTGTACAAGATGAAATTACAAAAGCATATTACGATTTACGAGAACGCTACGCAAAAAAAACATTTAATAAAACACCTGATCAATTATCAAAGGACGAATTAAAAATAGTTAAGAAAGCTTATCCTTTTTTCGTTTCTGAAATTATGGTTAAACGTTCTCTTTAGATAATGAATCATTGGTTTCTATACAGTATTCAATCTTAAGCTTTTTCTTGCCCCATTTTTTTGCCTTTTTTACATCATTACCCATATAAATATCGATACGTTTTCTCCAACGACGATTCATCTTGTCTTTGACTGTAAATAAGCTATCGAAACCTTGAATTTTCACTTTAGTGTTGTGTACTAATCCAGAATCTAATAAGTCACGAGATACAGCTATATATCGTAATCCTGGTTTTAAACTATCACCAAAAGCCGTAATTGTAGGATTGGAATTGGTTTGGTAACTTAAAGAATTATAAGCTGTAGCCGTTACTTTTAGTTGTTTTAAAGTACAATCACTTTCTACGCTATGTTTACAATTATAAACATTAATAACTAATAGTATTATTAAATAGTAGTGTGTTTTCATAGTAATAAAGCTACTCGATTATTGTTAAAATTTGTTAAATCGTACTATGTTATACAAAGTACTGTAACAAAAATAATATTTCATCGTCTTATTAGTATAACCAATTAAAAATACATAAATCATGAGAACTTTAAACAACAATCAATTATCAAGTACGTCTACAGAAACTAAAAGTTACACTTGGAATCTTAAAAGACGTTATAGATAATAACCTTATTCATCAATCAATAAATCAACCAATCAAAAACCAATAATTATGAGAGTTTTATCAAAAATTGTCAATACTTCTAATAGTTTAGATGATGACTTAAAAACCATTAAAGCATAATAAAGCGCAAATCAATCAAAATCAAATCAATCAAAAAAAGTCAGTTTCAGAAAAAAAAGAAATTGACTTTTTTATTTTAGAATATTTTAATCATTACTCTGCTTAAGATAATACTGTTGTATTACAGAGGAAGGTTTAAATTTTGTTGAGTCTGGCTTTTTTGAAGCATGAAACTGATACGTGTAATTATTATCTACTACTTTTTTAGTCCCATAGTTGATACTTTTGGTAATTACAAGTAGTTTCATATACATGCACTAAACTACGTATCTAATAGCTAAGAAGAGCCCTTAAAGCACCTTCAAACTTCCCTTTGGCCAAATACTGATCTTCTAACTGCCCAATAAAAGGAATCGGAGTTTCCATACTCGCCACACGTTTTACAGGTGCATCTAAATACTGAAAACAAGTTTCCATAAGCATAGCAGAAAGATCACTAGCAATACCACCAAAAAGTGAATCTTCTTGGAGAATAATAGCGCGTCCTGTCTTTTTAACGGAATTTATAATTGCTTCCTTATCCAAAGGTTGCAAAGTTCTTAAATCTATGAGATCTGCTGAAATATCTGGATTATTCTCTAGCGTTTCTAAAGCCCAATGCACACCTGCACCATAGGTAATTATTGTAACTGCCTCACCTTCTTTTAAAAACGCTGCTTTACCAAATGGGATGGTAAAATAATCCGTTGGTACTTCTTGTTTAATGCTTCTGTATAACGCTTTGTGCTCAAAAAACAATACAGGGTTAGGATCATTAATTGCTGTAGCTAATAAACCTTTAGCATCATAAGGAAACGCTGGATAAACCACCTTTAATCCAGGTGTTTTAGTAAACCAAGCTTCGTTGGTTTGCGAATGGAATGGACCTGCAGCAACTCCTGCTCCACAAGGCATTCTTACCACGACATCAGCTTCTTGTTGCCATCTGTAATGTGATTTAGCTAAATAATTAACAACGGGGTTAAATCCAGAGGTTACAAAATCTGCAAATTGCATTTCTACTACAGATTTTATGCCTGATATAGATAACCCCATAGCAGTTTCAACAATAGCAGATTCACAAATAGGTGTATTTCTAACTCTATCTTTTCCAAACTCTTCTACAAAACCTTCTGTGATTTTAAAAACACCACCATATTCTGCAATATCTTGTCCCATAATTACAAGATCTTGATGCTTTTGCATGGATTGTTTTAAGCCTTCAGAAATGGCATCAATTAAACGTAATTCTTTTGTTTCATTATTAGGTCTAACCTCTTTATAATCAAACGATTTATAAACATCATTTAACTCAGCTGTTTCACTTGGAATTATTTTAGGCTCTGCATAGGCTGATGTTAAAGCAGAATCAATTTCAGATTTAATTTTAGCGATATATGATTCATCTATAGATTGACTCAGAATCTTTTTACTAAACAAAAAGCTTCTAAAATTTTCTATAGGATCTTTGGCTTCCCATTCGTCCATCAATTCTTGAGGCACATATTTTGTTCCACTTGCTTCTTCGTGCCCTCTTCTTCTAAAAGTTTTAAACTCTATTAATATTGGACGCGGTCTTTTTCTTATGCTTTCGGCTAATTTCTGTACCTTAGTATAGGTTTCTATAATATTATTTCCATCTAAAATAAAGGACTCAATACCATACCCCTTACCTCTATCGGCTAAGTGTTTACAATTATATTGCTCACTTGTAGGCGTAGAAAGTCCGTAACCATTATTTTCAATACAGAAAATTACAGGTAATTGCCAAACAGAAGCAACATTTAGAGCTTCATGAAAATCTCCTTCACTTGTTCCTCCTTCACCTGAAAAAACGGCTGTTACATTGCCATTATTCTTTAATAAATTCGCTAAGGCTATACCATCTGCAACACCTAATTGTGGTCCCAAATGAGAAATCATTCCTACAATATTGTATTCTTGCGTCCCAAAGTGAAACGAACGATCTCTACCTTTAGTAAAACCACTTGCTTTACCTTGCCATTGGCAAAATAAACGATGTAGCGGAATCTCACGTGTTGTAAAAACCCCAAGATTTCTGTGCATAGGAAGGATATACTCGTTAGGCTTTAAGGCCATAGTTACACCTACTGAAATAGCTTCTTGTCCTATTCCCGAAAACCATTTTGAAATTTTACCTTGGCGCAACAGAATGAGCATTTTCTCTTCTATTAATCGTGGCTTTAGCATATTGTAATAAAGCTTTAGTAGGGCTTTATCACTTAAATTTCTTTTGTCGTAGGCTATATTACTTTTTGTGATCGTTGGCATAAAATGTCATTTATCTAATGTTTCAAATGTAAATAAATTTGCTACAATAAACCATATAAGACTCGAAATTGTCAATAAATTCGATCTAATTTTTAACACTATTATTGTTAACTTTGTATATTCACAAAAATTTAAACAATAATCTAATGGACAGAATACCTAGCGTAGATTTAAAGGATTTCATTTCTAATGATCCTAAACGTAAACAAAAGTTTATAGACGAAATAGGAAAAGCTTATGAAGACATCGGTTTTGTAGCTTTAAAAGGACATTTTTTAGACGATACTTTAGTCGATAATTTATATGAAGAAGTCAAAAATTTTTTCAATCTACCTTTAGAGGTTAAAAAAAGTTATGAAATTCCAGGTATTGGTGGTCAACGTGGTTATGTTTCTTTTGGTAAAGAAAGTGCTAAAGGAAAAAAAGAAGGAGATTTAAAAGAATTCTGGCATTTTGGGCAATATGTTGAAGACGATGAAGAACGCCGAAAAGAATATCCTGAAAATGTGATTGTAAAAGAATTAGCTGATTTTAATAAAGTAGGAAAACAAACCTATCAAATGTTAGAGAAAACAGCTAAATATGTATTAAGAGCTTTAGCCTTATACCTCGATTTAGAAGAAACATATTTTGATAAATATATTCATAATGGGAATTCAATTTTACGACCAATTCATTATCCTCCAATTACAGAAGAACCTAAAAATGCAGTAAGAGCAGCAGCTCATGGAGATATTAACCTTATTACGTTGTTAATGGGTGCACAAGGTCGTGGTTTACAAGTCCAACGTCATGATGGTGAATGGATTGACGCTATTGCAGAACCAGACGAACTTATGATTAATGTTGGTGATATGCTATCTAGACATTCTAATAATAAATTGAAATCTACAATTCACCGTGTTATAAACCCTCCAAGAGAACTTTGGGGAACATCACGCTACTCTATGCCATTTTTTATGCATCCTGTAAGCGAAATGAAATTAAATGTCCTAGAAAGCTGTATAGACGAAGATAATCCTAAACAGTTTGAAGACATTACAGCTGGCGAATTCTTAAACGAACGTTTAATTGAGCTTGGACTTATTAAAAAGTAGTTGTAGTATACAGCCTTCAGTTTACAAGCAACTATTGAAAACTGAAGACTAAGCACTGAAGACTGAACAAATGGATTTACAAGATCAATTAAAAAACCTCTTCCCAGACCATACACCAGAACCAACTGAAAACTCAGAAGATTCTAAGACTAATATATGGCTACAAGACGATCCCATACTTTGCAAATACGAAAAGCGAAAAGGGAAACCTATAACCATTCTAGAAGGCTATACTGGAGCTACCGAAGACTTTAAAGCATTGGCCAAAGAATTAAAAACCAAACTTAGTGTTGGTGGTAGTTTTAAGGATGATAAAATTATAATTCAAGGAGATTACCGAGATAAAATAATGGCTATGCTAAAAGCTAAAGGATTTAATGTAAAACGTGTTGGAGGTTAAATTTTATGGCTACAAATTGTCTACATATTACTAATGGCAATAGTCTTACCGACTATTTAAGAGAATTGGACTTTACAGAAGATATTCTTACATGGCAAGAAATGTTATGCGAAGGACCCACAATTCCAAAAATAGATTCTGAAGATTTTTTTAATCTTCGTTCTGAGTTTTTAAAAGAATATTATGACATTGAGGTAGATTCTAAAGAACTTCAAAAAGAACTCTCTAAATTAGATAATACTGAAGCATATACTGAAATAAACCTATGGTTTGAGTATGATTTATTTTGCCATATCAACCTATTAGGTGTTATTAATTTACTCCACCAAAAAAACATAAAAAAACCACTATATCTTATTTGTAGTGGACGAGTTAAAGGCGAAAAAAGTTTAAAAGCTCTAGCCGAATTAAATCCAGAACAACTAAAAACGCATTACGAAAACAAAGTACTACTAACACAGGATGACATTGACTTAGCCATTGCATTATGGAGAACGTACTGTGGTAAAGATCACAATATCTTAAAACCTTATATTGTTACAAATTCTAGTTTTAAGTATATGAGCAATTGCTTAAAAGCACATCTAAAACGTTTTCCACACCAGCAAAGTGGCTTAAATGTTTTAGAAGATAATATTCTTAGACTCGTAAGAGATAACGATATAAAATCTGAACATCATTTACTAGGTTATAGTCTAAACTACCAAGGTTATTATGGTTATGGAGACACCCAATTAAAACGTCTTATTAATAAATTGTCTATCTTTTTTGAAAAATCCGAAAATCAACTCACGTTAAATAGAAAAGGACACGAAGCCTTATTAAGGCATTACAATTATGCCCAAGAAGTAAACAATGATATGACTTATGGTGGTGTAAAACGACTAGACTTTCAATTTAGCGTTACTCAAAATAAATTAATCAAAAAACTTTAACTAATGTCTATAAAAGATTCAGAACTTATATTAAATCCAGATGGTAGTGTTTACCATTTAAATTTAAAACCAGAACATATATCAGACACCATCATTTTTGTTGGTGATCAAGATCGTGTAGAAAAAATAACAAAGCATTTTGACAGCATAGAATTTAGCACTCAAAAACGTGAATTTAAAACACAAACCGGTTACTATCAAGACAAACGCTTAACCGTTATTTCAACAGGAATTGGGCCTGATAATATTGATATTGTTTTAAACGAACTCGATGCTTTAGTTAATATTGACTTAGAAACCCGAAAACCAAAAACAGAATTATCAAGTCTAAATATTATTAGAATCGGAACTTCTGGGTCATTACAAAAAGATATTCCTGTTGATGCATTTTTAATTAGTACTCATGCCTTAGATATTAATGGTATGTTGCATTTTTATCAAATTGAAGGTATAAGCAACCCTGAAATTGAAGATGAATTTATTAAACATACTAATTGGGATAAAAATAAAGCACGACCAATCATTATTAACAATAGTAAATATTTAGAGAAGTACTTTGAAAGCGATACCATCTTTAAAGGTATGACAGGAACTGCAGGTGGGTTTTATGGCCCTCAAGGCAGAGTTTTACGTTTGCCACTACAAGACGCAGGTCTTAACGCAAAATTAGATAACTTTAGCTATAAGGATTATAGAATTACTAACTTTGAAATGGAAACTTCTGTTATTTATGGACTTTCAAAGTTATTAGGACATGAAGCATTATCTTTAAATGCTATTATAGCAAACAGAGCAACTGGTGATTTTAGTAAAGATCCAAAAAAGACAGTTGATAAATTAATTAAATATGCTTTAGAGCGTATCGTGAATATTTAAATGAAAAAAGTAAATATTGGTGGAGTACCAGAACACTTTAATTTAGCATGGTATTTAACGCTAAAAAATGGCGAATATAAAGACCAAGATATTAATCTAAGATGGCACGATTATCACGGAGGAACTGGTGCAATGACAAAAGCTCTTCGCTCAGGTGAAATTGATATGGCCGTTATCTTAACAGAAGGAATTGTTAAAGATATCATTGAAGATAATCCTTCTAAAATAGTTCAAACCTTTGTTCAAACCCCTTTAAATTGGGGAATTCATGTCGCAGCAGATTCAGATTTTAAAACCATAGACGATATCAAAGGAACAAGAGCAGCAATCAGTAGATATGGCTCTGGATCTCATCTTATGGCCTATATAAATGCAAAAAACAACAATTGGGATTTAGAAAAAGATCTCAAATTTGAAGTTATTAAAAACCTTGATGGTGCCATAAGAGGACTTACAGAAAATAAAGCTGATTATTTTATGTGGGAGAAGTTCACCACCAAACCTTATGTAGATAATGGTATTTTTAGACGTATCGGCAACTGTCCTTCGCCTTGGCCATGCTTTGTTATTGCTGCTAGCGATAAATTCATAGAGAATAATGAAGAGCAATTAAAAACCATTTTAGAAATTATTAACCAAACCACTGCAGATTTTAAATCTATTCCAAGCATAGACAAAACCATTGCTAATCGTTACGAACAAGAACTAGAAGATGTACAAGAATGGTTATCTTTAACTGAGTGGTCGCAAAGTGTAATGAACGAAAAAACGATTAAAAATGTACAAAATCAGCTTCATGATTTAAAAATTATTTCAAAAAAAGTGGATTACTCAAAATTAATTCATAAATTATAGTCTCATTTATTATATGAGTTAAAAAATTGATTGTTAGCAATCATAAAAAACAAGCATTTTTTATTTTTATATTAAACACTATATTCTAAATAGTTTTATTAAGAATGCAACTGTTTGTGTTGATAACTTTCAGTAATTCAAAAATTTAATTACATTTGATTAACAATTACATTACTATTAACAAGAGAATAATATGATTCTTACGATTACGCTTATTTTATCTTTCTTGGTTGCAATAAACTTTTTATTGTTAATTTTTAGTTGCAACAAAACAACTAGAAAAGTTGATAATAACATGCCACATACTATTAAAACTGAAACCCCATCTACCGAAAAATCATCTTCAGATAAATCTCCTACTCTAGTTTCCAATCAATTGAAATCTCGCCAACTTGCTCCAACTGGGAGTTAGTCTTACTAAAATGCTTATTACCAAACCAATACCCTCTATTAGCACTTAATGGAGATGGATGTCCACTTTCTAAAATAATATGTTTAGAGCTATCTATTAGTTTCTTTTTCTTTTTAGCAAATCCTCCCCAAAGTAGAAATACAACATTTGTTTTCTCTGCACTAATCGTTTGTATCACTGCATCTGTAAATTGCTCCCAACCTTTCTTTTGATGGCTTCCCGCCTCATGCGCTCTAACCGTTAATGTGGCATTCAATAGTAAAACTCCTTGATCTGCCCATGGCATCAAATTCCCACTAATTGGGTAAGGTATTCCAAGATCTTGTTCTAACTCTTTAAATATGTTCACTAATGAAGGTGGATGTTTGATACCATCATTTACAGAAAAACTTAAGCCATTAGCTTGCCCAATATCATGATATGGATCCTGACCAATAATTACAACCTTAACCTCATTAAAAGCACAATGATTAAATGCATTAAAAATATCAGATGCTTTTGGAAAACAAATCTGGGTCTTATATTCGTGCTTTATAAAAGCTACTAAATCTTTAAAGTAAGGTTTTTCAAATTCTGGATTAAGATAAGTTTTCCAGCTTTGGTCTATATTTACATTCATATTTTATAACAGATTATATCTTATTACGACTTAAATTCACGAATAAATAACTCAGAATGAAAAATTTAAAATTCCCTTCTGCACAAACCATATTATTTATAATTGCAGGATTAGTAACACTTTTAACGTGGTTTGTTCCTGCAGGTAAATATGATACTTTAAGTTATAACGCGGCAACAGACAAATTTACACGTTTAAGTCTAGATGAAGAAATAAGCTTAGCAGCAACTCAAGCATCATTAGATGATTTGAATATTAAAATTCCTGTTGAGAAGTTTACTAACGGAGACATTTATAAACCCATTAATATTCCTGGAACTTACAATAAACTAGATGCCAAACCTCAAAGTTTTTTCGACTTTGTAAAATCTCCAGTTAAAGGTATTATTGAGGCTGCTGATATCATTTTTCTTGTTTTAATTATTGGTGGGCTAATAGGTGTTTTAAATGCTTCTGGTGCTTTTGATGCTGCCATTACCAAATTAGCTGTAGTATTAAAAGGTAGAGAATCTTTGCTTATTGTATTGGTAACCACTTTAGTGGCTTTGGGTGGAACTACCTTTGGTTTTGCCGAAGAAACCATTGCCTTCTTCCCTATTTTAATTCCTGTGTTTTTAGCAGCTAAATACGATGCTCTTGTTGGTGTTGCTTGTATATTTTTGGGCTCTGCAATTGGTAGTATGTGTTCTACCATTAATCCTTTTTCTACCATTATTGCTAGTGATGCCGCAGGTATAAATTGGACAACCGGATTATACGGACGTATTTTTATGTTGTTTGTATGCTTGTCTATTACCATTATCTATATCATGCGATATGCAAAACGCGTTAAAAACGACCCAAGCAAATCACTTATTTACGATCAAAGAGAACAAATTGCGCAATTGTTTACGCTAAAAGATACCACGCATATTAATTTTAATTGGAGATTAAAATTGGCCTTATTTGTGTTTACCTGTAGTTTTATTCTGATGATTATTGGTGTTTCAATGTTAGATTGGTGGTTTGTAGAAATGACAACTGTGTTCTTAATTAGTGCTATTATTATCGGCATTATTATTCAAATCAGTGAAACCGACTTTATAGACACCTTTGTAAAAGGAGCTGGTGATCTTTTGGGTGTAGCACTTATTATAGGAATAGCAAGAGGTGTTACTGTGTTAATGACAGATGGTTTAATAAGCGATACATTATTGTATTACGCTAGTGATGTTACTACTGGAATGAATAAAGGGGTATTTACAAGTGCAATGACCATGATTTATTCTGGATTATCATTCTTTATTCCTAGTTCTTCAGGAATGGCTGTTTTAACCATGCCAATTATGGCGCCTTTGGCAGATACTGTAGGAATTGGTCGTGAAATTGTGGTTAATACGTATCAGTACGGCTTAGGCCTTTTCTACCTAATAAATCCTACAGGTTTAATTTTAGCATCCTTAGCAGTTGCCAAAATCAACTTTAGCAAATGGTTAAAATTTATAATGCCATTGTTTATCGTATTACTTATTGTCACCTTAATAGTATTAGCGGTGTCTTCATACTTATAGTATTACATAATATCCTAACTTTGCAATTCTAAAAAAACGTACAATACTACATGATAAACATTCATGAAAAAACCTTAAACGACCTTGAGTTTTTTACGGTTTTAAATCAAATTAGCTCACATACACTTACAGCTTTGGGTAAAGAAGCGGTTTTGGCGATACTTCCTTTTAAAAATCCAGAGGCGCTAATGACCGAACTTATTTACGTTAATGAATATTTATCGTCCTTTGAAAATGATAATAGAATACCTAATCATGGTTTTGACACCATTGCCAAAGAATTAAAACTACTTAAGATAGAAAACACCTATCTCGAAGTGGCTGGTTTACAGAAAATAGTAAGCATGTCGTTGACCGTTAATTCTATTCTGAAGTTTCTAGAAAAATTTAAAGACTATTACCCTAAACTTCAACAATTTGGTCAACATATTGAAGTCAACACCATCATTATTGAACAAGTAGATGCTGTAGTAGATCGTTTTGGAGATATAAAAGATGATGCTTCACCTCTACTTTCTAGTTTACGCAAATCTATTAACCTGCTTAAAGGTAAAATTAATAGTAGTTTTTCTTCAGCATTAAACACCTATCATAATCTTGATTATTTAGATGATATTAGAGAATCTGTTGTAGATAATAAACGTGTGCTTGCCGTAAAAGCAATGTACCGTAGAAAGGTAAGAGGCGCAATAATGGGAGGTAGTAAAACCGGAAGCATTGTTTACATAGAGCCTGAAACGACTTTACAACATACTAGAGAGCTCAACAATTTAGAATACGAGGAAAAAGAAGAGGTTATTAAAATTCTTAAAGAGCTAACGGATTTTATTCGTGAATTTTTACCACTTCTTAGAGATTATCAAGAATTTTTAATCAACCTAGATGTCATTTCTGCGAAAGCAAAATATGCGCAGAGCATGAATGCCATTCTTCCTGAGCTTTCTAAAGAACGCAGTATGCATTTACGAGATGCCTACCATCCTCTACTCTATTTAAATAATAAAGAAAAAGGAGAAAAGACGTTTCCGCAAACTATTGGATTAGAAAAAGACAGTAGAATTATTGTGATTTCAGGTCCCAATGCAGGTGGAAAAAGTATCACTTTAAAAACGGTAGGATTGCTTCAAGTTATGCTGCAAAGTGGCATGCTAATTCCTGTACACGAGCGTAGCCATGTCTGTTTATTTGATCGCGTTCTGAGTGATATTGGAGACAATCAATCTATAGAAAACCATCTGAGTACTTATAGTTACCGCTTAAAACAGATGAATTATTTTTTGAAGAAGTGTAATAACAAAACACTCTTTTTAATTGATGAATTTGGAACAGGTAGTGATCCAGAATTAGGTGGAGCTCTTGCTGAAACGTTTCTCGAAGTTTTCTATGAACGAGAAGCCTTTGGAATAATTACAACACATTATTCTAATTTAAAGCTTTTGGCCAATGAATTGCCATACATGGAAAATGCCAATATGCTTTTTAATGAGCGCACCTTAGAACCAATGTATAAATTGGTTGTTGGGCAAGCCGGAAGCTCCTTTACTTTTGAAGTAGCTCAAAAAAATGGAATTCCTTATAGTTTAATTAACAAGTCTAAAAAGAAGATTGAACGTGGTAAAGTACGATTTGATGCTACTATTGCAAAGCTTCAAAAAGAACGCAGTAAATTAGAACGTACGGAACGCTCTCTTAAAGAAAACGAAAAGAAGAAGTTATCTGAAGCCGATAAGTTAGAGGAAGTCAATGCAAAAGTTCAAAAGAAATTAGAAAGCTTTCAAGAATTATACGATTCTAACCAACGCTTAATTTACTTAGGTCAGAAAGTCAACGATATCTCTGAAAAGTATTTTGAAGACAAGAAGAAACGTGAATTAATGGCTGAGCTATTTAAGCTAGTTCAGATTGAAAATTCGAAACGAAAAAAAGTATCAGCAAAACAAAAGCGTGCCGAAAAGCAAAAAGAAAAACAGATAAAGCAAGAGGCTGAAAAGAAAGTTGAAGTCATCCGTAAAAAGAAAAAAGAAGCTAAAAAGAAAGCTAAACCCGTAGAAAAGCCAAAACCTATTTTAAGAATTGGAGACAGAGTACGACTACAAGATGGTAGAGCCGTTGGTAGTATTGATAGCATTGAAAAAAATAAAGCCAATGTAAATTATGGTATGTTTACTACTAATGTGAGTTTAGACCAATTGGAACTCGTTGAAGCCGTAAAAAAATGATAGATATTCCTCATAACAAACAATTAATTCTCTTTGATGGAGTGTGCAATCTTTGCAACTCTAGTGTTTTGTATGTTATTAAACGGGATAAAAAAAATAAATTCTTATTTGCTCCATTACAAAGTAACGTTGGAGAAGAAATTATTGAAAAATTCAATATAGACACAGTCAACACCGATTCTATCTTACTCTATAATCCAAAAAGCAATACTATTAAGTCTAAATCTTCAGCAGCTATTCATATTGCAAAGCATTTAGGTATGCCTTCAAATTTATTGGTTGTTTTTTTTATTGTACCTACATTTATTAGAAATATGGTATACAGCTATATTGCTAAGAATCGTTACAAATGGTATGGTAAAAAAGAAGCCTGTATGATTCCTACACCAGAACTAAAATCTAAATTTTTAGATTAACCAAACTACAAATTTAATTCATAAAAAAAGCCTTTTCATAACCAATGAAAAGGCTTTTATAAATTAACAACTTACTTAAAACTAATTTAATTTAAACAAAAATTGTTGTTTCAATTCATTTATAATGAGGGAAAATAAAGAGTTGATTAATAGCACATTATTTTGTTACTGTAAATATATACGCATCTCTAAATGTTACATAAAAAACTCGATATAAGGCACTATAAAATTGATTTAGGTCTTAAAAATGTCAATTCTATCTATAAATTACATTTTAACAATAATAGTCTTACTAACTGATATCATACCTTTACTTCTCATACTATACACTTAACTCATTTATGATTACATTGGGATTTATATTGCCATAATTTTAGATAAAACTAATACTCTAACATTATGACAACCCATCTAAAACTCTTAAAAACATTTCTTATTTTTCTTTTTGTATTAAGCACACAATTAGCAAACGCATTTCAGCAACCTAGTAAAATTACAACTGTAACTGTATATCTCGATGGAGCAGAAATTAATCGTGAGGCTTCACTTAAAATTAACTCAGGAAAATCTGAAATTACATTTAATGGTTTATCACCGTTTGTTGAAGAGAGTAGTATTCAAATTTCAGGATTAAAAGATGCCTCTATCCTATCCATTAATTATGGTATCAACTATTTATCTAAACAAAAGCAAAGTGATTCTATTTTAGCTTTACAAAATGAATTAAAACATCTTGATTCTAAAATTCAATACCAATATGATTTAATTGCTGGTTATAACGAAGAATTAAGTCTTATTCAAAGCAACAAACATTTAGGAAATGAAACTACAATTGTCAGTTTAGAAAAACTTAAGACATTTGCCGCCTATTACAGAACAAGAATTACAGCATTAAGGATAGCAATAAACAAATCAAATTTAGAAATTGAAAACCAACAAACTATAAAAACCAATATAAAACATCAGTTAGCTGAATTTAATGTTGAAGAAAAAACACAAACAGGAGAAATTAAACTCACATTAAACAGTGAAGTTGCATTATCTTTAGATTTAAAAATTAAATACAATATTAAACATGCAGGATGGGTTCCCATTTACGATCTTAAAGCCGAAAAAATTAATAATCCTGTAAGCTTAGAATATAAAGCGCACGTGTATCAAAATTCGGGTTGTGACTGGACAGATGTTGCCCTCGTACTTTCAACAAGTGATCCAAATACCAATAATGAAAAGCCAATTGTAACTCCTAAATATCTAAACTTTATTAATGCTTATAGCAACTATCAATCGCAACGTGCCATAAGAAATTATAATTTCAAGTATAATCCATCCGTAAATACCATAACAGGAATTGTAACGAGTTCTAGTGATGGTACACCTATACCTGGAGTTAGTGTTATTGAAAAAGGAACATCTAATGGAGTTCAAACAGATTTTGATGGCAAATACACTTTAAAAACAACAACAGGGAATGCGCTTGTTTATTCTTATGTAGGTATGGAAACCGAAGAGCTACCAATACATTCTAGTATCATGAATGTGACTTTAGATGACATATCTACTTTAGATGAAGTTGTTGTTATAGGGTACGGAACTAAAGCAACATCTTCGAGCTCAGTAAAAGCAAAAAGCATACAAAATATGATTGATGAAGATTTTGATGATGACCCATATATTGAAACAGAAAATTATACAACAAACGGAAATATAATTGAAGAAGGTATTACAAGTATTAGTTTCAAAATTGACAAAAAACACAGTATTCCTTCAGATGGTGATATTTCTGTTATAGAAATAGATAAATATAATGTTCCTGCAACTTATAATTACTTTGCGGCACCAGTTTTAAATGAAAATGTGTTTTTAACTGCTAAAATCGGAAATTGGGAACAGTATAATTTATTACCTGCAGAAGCCAATGTTTATTTTGCAGGTAGTTATTCTGGTAAAACAAATATTAACCCAAGTGCAACTACAGATAGTTTAACAATCTCACTTGGAGTAGATCCAAACATTGTTGTAAAACGCACACAACTTAACAATTTTAAAAGAACAACCTTTATAGGTAGCAATAAAGTGATTCAAAAAGCTTTTGAAATTGAAATTAAAAACAATAAACAAACAGATATCTTGTTAACCGTTTTGGACCGTATGCCTAAGAGTCAGAATAAAGCGATTAAAATAGATAATATTGAAACAGGTAACTCTAGTTATAATGATACTAAAGGAATAATGAAATGGGTTATAAATTTGAAGTCTGGAGGAACAAAAAATGTTAAACATTCCTATACTGTAAAATTTCCTAAAGATAAACGCGTTAACTTGTAATTAAATTACAGCTTCAAAGCGAAACAGAATCAATAAAACCCTAACTTCAGTTAGTTAGGAATGAGTTTTATTCTTTTTAGAAGATTAGTCTATCCTTCTTAGAAGTATCATAAATTGTGGTAGAAGATCTGTTTTCGTTTTGAAGTTTTTATAAAAAAAAAGACTGTTCAAATACATGAACAGTCTTTTTATATTTATAATGCAATTCGTTTATTTTACAGTAACTGGTGCATTTAATTTGGTACTCATTTCCATAGAAATTGCAGAACGGTCAAATTTAATTTTCCCTGCTAATGTTTCAATAACACAACTGTTATCTTTATCATTTAGCTCTACAACTTTACCATGCATACCACTTTTAGTAATTATACGGTCGCCGCGTTTTAATTCGCTAGCAAACTTTTTTTCTTGTTTAGAACGTTTCATTTGTGGTGCAATCATAAAGAAATACATCACAGCAAAAATAGCAATAAACGGTAAAAATGATCCAATTCCTTCCATTCAGTGTTATATCAATAAAAATTAATCGTGGTTATGACCTTCGTGACCTGGCTGTGTAGAATACTTTCTTGGAGCTGCAGCATTATCTGTAGCTAAAGGATTTACAGTACTTGGCTGTGTTGCTCTAGTTGTTTTAGCTGCTGCTGGTGCATTAGGATCTTTTTCTACAAAAGCAGAAATCTTAACAATCTCACTACCTTTTTCTGTATTAGTAGTCATTGTAACCGACTTAGTTACTTTATTTCCATTTCCTTTACCATTAAACTTTACAACAAATTCACCTGTTTCACCTGGTGCAACTTCTTTTGTCCAGTTAGATGGTACTGTACAACCACATGTACTCTTAATATTACTTACAACTAACATAGAGTTACCTGTGTTTGTGTATTTAAAAGTTGTTTCTACAGGAGTTCCGTTTTCGATTGTTCCGAAATCATGCTCTTTTTTGTCAAAAGAAATTACTGGAAAATCACCGGCATTTGCATCTCTTTCTGCAGCAACTGCGATATTTTCAGATTTAATCTTACTAGCTGCGTCTTCTTTACAAGATGTAAAAGCGATCATACATAATGCACTAAGTCCTAAAATTACTTTTTTCATTACTTTTATTTTTTTTGTTAGATAATTATTTCAATTGGCGAAGTTAGTAATTATTTTAATGATTAAAAATTATTAACCCCTAGTTAACATGCTTTTTGTCAGAAAAAACTGTCTTATGCGTGTTTTTAAAGCTTTAAAAGTTGAAATTCAACCGCTATCTCGTTAAATTTATGGAATAAAACATTAAAAAATAGCATTAAGCGGTGTAGTAATACCTCTAAAAATAACACTACATTAACCCTCTTCCAACTTTAACATGGATATTTTCAGATTGGTATTCCTTAACTATTTTATCTAAAATTCCATTAATAAATAAGCTACTTTTTGGTGTAGAATATTCTTTTGCAATTTCTAAATATTCGTTCATCGTAACTTTATATGGTATTGATGAAAATTTCTGAAACTCACAAAGTGCCATTTTAAGTAATACTCCATCGATGCTTGCTAAACGTCCAGAATCCCAATTGGTTGTTTTTTTACCAATTTCATCACCAAACTTAGAGCTATTCAAAAAGGTTTTTTTAAATAACTCAATAGCAAACTCTTTATCATCATCGTCTTTATACAAATCTGGTAGTAAAGCAGTTTCTGGCGATGTTAGTTTTAATTTTCGTAAGACTTTTAGAATTGCAGTATTTACGACTGGTAAATCATCTACAAAAGTGAGTTTTTTATCTTCAAAAAAATCATAAAGCTTATCGTTTGGCGCTATAATTTCAGTAAAAACATCTAAAATAAATTGTTTATCTTTTTTGAAACTAGTTTCCTCTTCTGCTGTATAAGCGTTATACAAATCACTTTTTAAAATGGCTTTAAAAATGATATCCACATATTCAAAATCTAAATCCCAATAATTCAATTTTTTATTAGAGATAGCTTCTTGTAACATGGTATTGCTACTAATAAGATGCAAAAGTTGATTTTCTTGAAACTTTAAACTAAGATTTTTATCTGCATCAGATTTTATTAGTTTATTCTGAAGTTTAGCATTGTAATCTTTACTCTTTTTATGTAACTCTGTTAACAAAGCTAATTGAGAGAGGTATAAATCGTACATGCCTTCTAAACTATGAAGCAAAAACTTTTGTTCTTTTATTAAATCATCACTTTCTGTTCCTTTAAAAGCATACATAGATTGCATTACTTTAATTCTGATGTGTCTTCGGTTTAGCATGTGTAAGAACTCGATTTATTTTGATTATTAAAAAAAGGTGAATCTTTAAAAGATTCACCTTGCAAAAATACTATTATTTAATTCTGAAATAAAAATTAAATGCAGACTATTTTAAATTTTCTCTCTTACGAGTTTCAATACGCTCTCTAGCAATATTTAAAGCTGCATTATGCGTTGTTAAATTATTAACTTTAGCATTATCTAATATTTCAAGTGTTGTATTGTAAATATTTTCTGTTTTACGCATTATTTCTTGTCTGTCATAATTCTCTAATTCTGCATAAACATTAATAATTCCGCCTGCATTAATTAAAAAATCTGGTGCATAAACAATACCTCTTTCTTGTAAAATTGCTCCGTGTTTACTTTCTTCTGCTAACTGATTATTTGCAGCACCAGCAACAATTTTAGCTTGTAATTTATAAATGGTATCGTCGTTAATAGTTGCGCCTAAAGCACAAGGTGCATAAATGTCCATAGCTTCACTATAAATATCATTTCCACCATAGATAGTCGCGCCATATTTAGCACGTACTTCTTCTAAACGATCTTGGCTAATGTCTGAAATGGTAACATTGGCACCTTCGTTAACCAAATGTTCTACTAAAGCTTCACCTACGTTTCCTATTCCTTGGACAAATACATTTTTATCTTCTAGAATTTCTGAACCAAATTTAAACTTTGCAGCGGCTTTCATTCCCATAAAAACACCATAAGCAGTAATTGGCGATGGGTTACCTGCTCCACCTTTACTCTCAGAGATACCTGTTACATAAGGTGTTACTTCTCTAACAGTATCCATATCTTCTGTTGTCATACCTACATCTTCTGCAGTTATGTAACGGCCACTTAATGAATGAACAAACTCACCAAAACGTCGCATTAATTCTGGTGTTTTTTGAGTTTTGGCATCACCAATAATAACAGCTTTACCTCCACCTAAGTTTAAACCTGTAATAGCAGATTTAAATGTCATACCTCGAGATAAGCGCAATACATCGTTAAGGGCTTCCCACTCATTAGCATAATTCCACATTCTAGTACCACCTAAAGCTGGTCCTAAAACTGTATTATGAATACCGATTATAGCTTTTAAACCAGTATCTTTGTCATTGCAAAAAACAATTTGCTCATGATCGTCAAAAGAGTGTTGTCCAAAAACTGGATCCATTTTTTTCAATTCTTTTGAAGTTATAATTTCTGAAGTCATGTAAGTTAAATTTTAGGGTGTTTATAGATATTCTAAAAACAGCTCGCAAAAATAAATTATTAATAGAGGATTAGCAAAATATTAACTATAAAATACGATTATCGTAATACTTTTGACCTACCAAATACAGTATGAAAGCATTAAAACACCTCAATAAATATTTTTTAAAGTACAGATATCGCTTAATTATCGGTGTCTTTATTACCATAATTGCAAAAGTCTTTGCACTATTTACTCCAAGACTTGTTGGATCGTCTATTAATGTGATTTCAGACTATTTCAATGACAAAATTGCCTATGAGGCCTTTAAAAGTGAACTTATTATTAATGTACTCTACATTGTTGGAGCCGCAGTAGTTGCAGGTATCTTTACTTTTTTAATGCGTCAAACGATTATTAATGTGTCACGCTACATTGAGTTTGACCTCAAAAATGAAATTTATAAACATTATCAAATTCTATCTCTAAATTTTTACAAATCAAACAGAACTGGTGATTTAATGAACCGGATTAGTGAAGATGTTGGTAAAGTAAGAATGTATGTTGGGCCGGCATTAATGTATACCATTAACACCATTACCTTATTTGCTGTCGCTTTAATTTACATGATAGATAGGTCGCCTACGCTAACGTTATATACATTACTCCCCTTACCTATACTTTCTGTTATTATTTATAAATTAAGTAGATTAATAAATAAACGCAGTACAATTGTACAACAATCACTTTCTACACTTTCTACCTATTCTCAAGAAACATTTAGTGGTATTTCTGTAATAAAATCTTACGGAATAGAACCAAGAACTAATATTGAATTTGAAAATCTTTCTGCTGAAAACCGTCAAAAACAGATAAACCTTACTAAGGTACAAGCCCTGTTTTTTCCTTTAATGATTCTATTAATAGGGGTTAGTAACCTTATTGTAATCTACGTTGGAGGTATGCAGTACATGAGCGGAAAAATAGATCATATTGGTACCATTGCAGAGTTCATCATGTATGTAAATATGTTAACTTGGCCAGTAGCAACAGTAGGTTGGGTAACCTCTTTAATACAGCAAGCCGAAGCATCGCAAGAACGTATTAATGAGTTTTTAAAGACTGAACCAGATATTAAAAATACAGCTAAAGAATTGACACCAATTAAAGGTGATATTGAATTTAAAAATGTATCCTTTGTATATCCTGACACTAATATTGAAGCTCTAAAAGACGTTAGTTTTACCTTAAAATCTGGTAAAACCTTAGCCATTTTAGGAAAAACAGGCTCAGGAAAGTCTACCATATTAGATTTAATAGGACGTTTATATGATATTAATAAGGGGGAAATTTTAATAGACAATACTATTATTTCGGAATTAAACCTTTACAGTCTTAGAGAAAGTATTGGGTATGTCCCACAAGATGCATTCTTATTTTCTGATAGCATAAAGAACAATATCAAGTTTGGAAAAGAAGATGCCACAGACGAAGACGTTATAGAAGCGGCAAAAAATGCAAAAGTCCATAAAAATATTATTGATTTTAATAAAGGCTACGATACTATTTTAGGTGAACGTGGTATTACCCTTTCTGGTGGTCAAAAACAACGTGTTTCTATTGCTAGAGCAATTATTAAAAAACCAGATATTTTATTATTTGATGACTGCTTATCTGCTGTTGATACTGAAACAGAAGAAAAAATCTTAAAAAACTTAGTGAAGCTCACAAAAGATAAAACAACAATTATTGTAAGTCACAGAGTCTCTTCTGCAAAGAATGCAGATACAATTATTGTTCTTGAAGATGGTAAAATCATTGAGTCTGGAAATCATGAAAGCCTTATCAATACTGATGGTTACTATAAAGAGTTATACACTAAACAACTTTCAGAAAAAGAAATGTAATTATTTGTTGCTTAGGTTACTTTTTTTTTAGATTTTTGGATTGAAATTAAAAAATAAAATAGAGTTATGAGTGATTATGAAATGATGGACAAAGAAGAAATATATTCTAAAGTATTACGCGCTGGAAGAAGAACATATTTCTTTGATGTTAGAGCTACTAAAGCTGGTGATTATTATTTAACGGTTACTGAGAGTAAAAAATTCACTAATGACGATGGTTCTTTCCATTATAAAAAGCATAAAATCTACCTTTATAAAGAAGATTTCACTGAGTTTAAAGAAATCTTAGCTGAAATGACAGATTATATTATTAATGAAAAAGGTCAAGAAGTTATTAGTGAACGTCATCAAAAAGACTTTAAACGTGAAGATAATTTTGTAGCTCAAGAAGCTAAAACGCTTGAAGATACTAAAACGACAGAAAGTTTTACAGACATCAGTTTTGATGATATTTAAAATTAACTTCTGTTAAACTATAACCAAAACCGTTACGCTTTGTAACGGTTTTTTTATTTTTAAACTCTAACTAACTATTACCTTATGCAGCGCATTTTTCTACTCTTTCTTTTAATTACATCATTATTTTCTCAATCGCAAACCGACTTATCGTACTATTTACCTCAAAATATAGAGTACAACCCAAGTATTCCTACACCAAAAAGCGTCATTGGTCATCATGTTGGCGAATGGCACATTACACACGATAAATTAGTAGAATACATGAAAGCATTAGCAAATGCTTCAAATCGTATAACTATTGAAGATAGAGGAAAAACATTTGAAGATAGACCTCTACTCCTACTAACCATAACATCACCAAAAAATCATCAAAATTTAAAAGCCATTCAATCTGCTCATATCGAAGCAACAGAAACAAATTCTGCTAATTTAGAGAATAGACCTATAGTTGTTTATCAAGGCTTTTCAATTCATGGTAACGAACCTAGTGGTTCTAACGCAGCGTTATTAGCCGCTTATTATTTGGCTGCAGCAGAAGGTTCTGAAATTGACAATTTATTAGAGCATTCGGTTATTTTACTTGATCCTTCTTTAAATCCAGATGGCTTACAACGATTCGCTTATTGGGCAAATTCTAATAAAAATATTAACCTAAACCCAGACCCTAACGATAGAGAGTATAGCGAAGTTTGGCCAGGCGGACGTACCAATCATTATTGGTTTGATATGAATAGAGATTGGCTGCCTGTGCAATTACCAGAATCTAGAGCACGTATAGAAACCTTTCACAATTGGTTACCTAATATTTTAACCGATCACCATGAAATGGGAACCAATGCAAGTTTCTTTTTTCAACCTGGAATTCCGTCACGTACACATCCATTAACACCACAATTAAATCAAGATTTAACTAAAGGTATTGCAACTTATCACGCCAAAGCATTAGACAAAATTGGTTCATTGTATTATTCTGAAGAAAGTTTTGACGACTTCTATTACGGAAAAGGATCTACCTTTCCTGACATAAATGGTGGTATTGGAATTTTATTTGAACAAGCCAGTTCTAGAGGTCATGTACAAGAAAGTGAAAATGGTCTTTTAACATTTCCATTTACTATAAAAAATCAATTTACAGCTGTTTTATCTACACTAGCAGCTGCTAATGGTATGCGAAAAGATATTTTAGAGTACCAACATAATTTCTTTAAAGACGCTAGGAATGAAGCCTCTAAAGAAGGCAAAAAAGCCATTATATTTGGTGATGAAAAAGATGCTGCTAAAACCTATCATTTAGCCGAAATTTTAAAACGTCACCGTATTGATTTTCATGAATTAAAATCTGATTTTTCAAAAGATGGCAAAAAATATAAAAAAGGTTATAGCTATGTGGTTCCTAAAAATCAAAAGAATACAAGATTAATCAATGCCATGTTTGAAACGCGAACCGCTTTTAAAGACAGTTTGTTTTACGATATTTCGGCTTGGACTTTTCCTTTAGCATTTAATCTCGATTATACAGAAACAACAATGGCAAACGCTGGCAATAGCGTTAAAAACTTACAGCAGCTTTCTGGAGGTGTAAGTTCTAAAAGTGAATACGCTTATTTATTTGAATGGAATGAGTATTACTCACCAAAACTATTAAATGCTATCTTAAAAAAAGGCTTAAGAGCAAAGGTGGCCGTAAAACAGTTTAAATCTAATGGTAAAGCTTACGATTATGGAACTATAATGATTCCTGCAAAGAACCAAAATTTATCTGCAACTGAGATATATACATTTCTAAATGATAAAGCCCAAGAAAGTCATATTAAAATTGATGCCGTTTCAACAGGTTTAAACGAAGGTATAGATCTAGGAAGTCGAAATTTTAAAGCTTTAGAATTGCCAAAAATCGCTCTTTTAGTTGGAGATGGTATCACCTCTTATGATGCTGGTGAAATTTGGCATTTGTTTGACACTCGTTACGATATTATTGCCACAAAGCTTGATACTAAAACTATGAAAAGAGCAGACTTAAGCCGTTACAATACCATTATAATGGTAAATTCTTCTGGATTAAGCGAAAGCAATACAAAAAAATTACAATCTTGGATTAAAGATGGCGGCACTTTAGTAGCATATAAAAATGCATTAAAATGGCTAAACTCCAAAAAGTTAATGACCATTGATTTTAAGAAAAATAAGCTCATAGCTAAAAATATTAATTACGAACAACGTAGCGATTTTAGAGGCGCACAAGTTATTGGAGGTGCCATTTTTGAAGCTGAATTAGACCGTTCACATCCTATTAATTTTGGTTATAAAAATGATAAACTTCCGATGTTTAGAAATTCAACATTATTTATAAATGAGGATAAAAACAGCTATAACAACCCCATTCAGTACACTAAAAAGCCTTTATTAAGTGGTTATATTTCTGAAGAAAATTTAGATAGTATACGTAAAACAGTACCTCTAAAAATTAATCGTGTTGGCCGTGGAAAGGTCATTGGCTTTACTGATAATACTAATTTTAGAGCCTTTTGGTATGGAACGAATAAGCTGTTAATGAATGCTATTTTCTTTAGAGAAGAGATGTAGTTGTTTGTTGGGAATCAAAACTAATAACACAAGCTACTTCATAGACAAAAAATAAATAAGGTGGCTTAGTCTGTTTTTGTAATGCAATTACATTTTAAAACTTAAGACACTTGCATTCCATTTTTAACTTTAGTCTCAGGATGCAACAAAAACACGTCGTCTGCTCTTACGGCTCCAACCACCAAACATTCGCTCATAAAATTGGCTATTTGCTTTTTAGGGAAATTAACTACAGCCACTATTTGTCTGTTTACTAATTCTTCCTTTTTGTATTGCGTTGTTATTTGTGCAGAAGTTTTTTTAACTCCTAAATCGCCAAAATCTATAGTTAATTTATACGCAGGTTTTCTAGCTTTAGGAAAATCATTCACTTCAATAATTGTCCCAATACGTAAATCTACCTTTGTAAAGTCTTCATAAGTTATTATCTTTTCCATTCTCTAAAATTAATAAATAAAATAGACATAATATAATGGCACGAACAGAATCAAATATGTTGCCTTTAGGCACAACAGCACCAGATTTTAAATTAGTAGATACTGTTGATGATGTTACAAAATCTCTTCAAGAATTAAAAGGCACAACTGCAACTTTAGTCATGTTTATCTGTAACCACTGCCCTTTTGTAATTCATGTAAATGCCCAGCTATCACAATTGGCTAAAGATTACGTTTCAAAAGGTATTAATTGTATTGCTATTTCTAGTAATGATGTAGAAAATTATCCGCAAGACCATCCCGATTTAATGAAAAAGAACGCCATAGATAACGACTATATTTTTCCGTACTTGTATGACCAAACACAAGATGTTGCCAAGGCATACGATGCCGCATGCACACCAGATTTTTTCTTATTTAACAGTGATTTAATACTCGTTTATGCAGGTCAATTAGACGATTCTAGACCAGGAAATGGTATACCTGTAACAGGAAAAGATATTAGAGCTGCTATGGATGCCTTAATTAATAATAACCCCGTAAATCCAAACCAAAAACCAAGTATGGGCTGTAATATTAAGTGGAAATAATACTTTGCATTATTTAAAACTGAAAACAAATAAACCATTAGACAACACCTTAGCCAATGATTTTTGACAATATTGAAACCAAACGCTTAATTCTAAGGCCTATTACAATAGCAGATACGCAAGATTTTTTTGAATTGGATTCTAATCCTAAAGTTCATCTCTTTCTTGGAAATAATCCTGTAAAAGCTATTGAGCAGTCTGAAGCTATGATTGCTAACATTTTACAACAATATAAAACTAATGGTTTAGGTCGTTTAGCTATAATTGAAAAATCAACCAATGAATTTGTAGGTTGGGCGGGATTAAAACTTGAAGAAAAGCTTAGAAAGGAATTTAGCTATTACGACTTGGGTTACCGACTAAAAGAACAATTTTGGGGCAAAGGCTATGCCACTGAAGCGGCATTTGCATCTTTAGAGTATGGTTTTAATACTTTAAAATTAGAAGAAATTGGAGCGGCTGCAGACATTAATCATATAGCCTCTAATACCATACTTAAAAAAGTAGGAATGCAACCTTCTGGCACTTTTGAGTATGAAGGAGATTTATGCAACTGGTATATCATAAAACACCAAAAACAGTAAATCAACCTATAATCTTAACCAATAATTCTTTAAGAAGGTCTTTTTCTGGCATTGCCTTAGAACCAACACCTTTACTTTTTACATCAAATTCGCGCAGTACACCAATAACATAACTTACCTTTTTCATAGGGTAATTCTTGGCAGCATCTAGATATTCATTTACAAAATAAGGGTTGACTTTTAGAGCTGATGCGACACTACGTGGATTTCTGTCAGACATACCATGAAGGTGCAATAATTGAGAAAAGAATCCAAATAATAGCGAAACCGTAACCACCATTGGATTGTCTTTAGGGTTGTCTGCAAAATACTTAGCTATTTTATGTGCTTTTACAACATTACGCTGTCCAACCGCTTTTCGTAATTCAAAATTATTGTAATCTTTACTTATTCCAATATTCTCTTCAATATGTTCTGGTGTAATCTGTGTACCTTCTGGTAAAACGATTTTAAGCTTATTAAGTTCGTTATCTATTTTACTGAGGTTAGTTCCTAAAAACTCTACCAACATCTGAGCTGCCTTTGGAGAAATGTTATAATTTTGTCCAGCTAAAACGCGTCTAATCCAGTCGGCAACTTGGTTTTCGTACATTTTTTTACTCTCAAAAACAACTCCAACCTTATTAATAGCTTTATATAAAGCCTTACGTTTATCTAATTTTTTATATTTATAATTTAACACCAAAACCGTTGTAGGCTGAGGATTAGCTGCATATTCTGCTAACTTCTCAATAGATCTACTTAAATCTTGTGCCTCTTTAACAATAACCACTTGACGCTCTGCCATCATTGGATACCGTTTGGCATTACTCACAATATCGTCTATAGAAACATCTCTTCCATATAGCACCATTTGGTTAAATCCCTTTTCTGCCTCATCTAAAACGTTCTCTTCAATATAATCTGAAATCTTATCAATATAATACGCTTCCTCACCCATTAAAAAATAAATAGGTTTAAGGTCTCCCTTTTTAATTGTAGCTACTAATTGTTTTACGTCGTCCAATTCTTTAAAAATTCCAAGTTTAAAATTCCAAATTTCAATAGTTACAAGCCCGTTTATATTAAATAAATAGGATTTTAGTAATGAAAATTGTGATTTGCGATATTCTACTTTAACTTTGAAAAAAATTAGCGTCTCTAAGTGTTGCAAGAACTCAACTTTCCAAAGTTTGAATACCGTTTCAAAAGTACAGAAAATAAAGTTTCTATTTTTGATGTCATTCGGAAAAAATTCATCATTCTTCAACCCGAAGAATGGGTTAGACAACACTGTGTTCATTATCTAATCAATACTAAAAAGTTTCCAAAATCTTTAATTAATGTTGAAAAAGAACTGACTATAAACGGCTTAAAGAAACGTTATGATGTTGTGGTATTTAATCCAGATGGTAGTATTCACTTAATTGTAGAATGTAAATCGCACAACATAAAAATAGACCAAACTACTTTTGACCAAATTGCGCGTTATAATTTGATATTAAACGCCACGTATTTAATGGTAACTAACGGTTTAAATCATTATTATTGCGAAATGGATATGAAAAATGAACGGTATTCCTTTTTAAAAACTATTCCTGATTATAAATCCAATTAAATGCTTCAAACCAAAGACATTGCTATTGTTATTTTAAACTGGAATGGGAAATCATTACTCGAAAAATTTCTCCCTTCAGTTATAAACTATTCCGATGATGCTGTAATCTATGTTGCTGACAATGCATCAACAGACAATTCTGTTGCTTTTGTTTCTGAACATTTTCCGACAGTACAACTAATTCAAAACACAACTAATGGTGGTTATGCCAAAGGTTATAATGAGGCACTTAAACAAGTAGAAGAACCGTTACTTTGCTTAGTTAATAGTGATATTGAAGTGACCAAAAATTGGCTTCAACCCATTTTAGAAGAATTTAATACAAATACTGAAACGGCAATCATTCAACCAAAAATATTAGACTATAAAAACAAATCGCAATTTGAATATGCTGGAGCGGCTGGTGGATTTATTGACAAATATGGTTATCCTTATTGTCGTGGTCGCATTTTTGATACCATTGAAAAAGACACAGGACAATACAACGATAATAGCGAAATATTTTGGGCTTCTGGTGCTTGTTTTTTTATTAGAAACTTCGTTTACAAAGCATTAGAAGGTTTTGATGAGTCGTATTTTGCTCACATGGAGGAAATTGATTTATGTTGGCGTGCATTTAATAAAAATTATACCACAAAATTTGTTGGTACGTCTACGGTTTATCATGTTGGTGGTGCGACATTAAATAATACTAATCCTAAGAAAACATATCTCAATTTTAGAAATAGTTTATTTACACTATTTAAAAATACAGATTCTAATGTCCTTTTTAGAGTTGGCATTAGAATGGTACTTGATGGTGTAGCATCTGCTAGATTTCTATTTCAACTTAAACCCGCATTTTTAGTTGCTATTCTTAAAGCACACCTCTCATTTTACTACAATTTACCACGTCTTTTAAAGCAAAGGAAACAATTACCTAAACGTTTTGGATATTATAAAATCAATTCTATTGTTTGGTCTTATTTTATAAAAAAGAAGACTAAATTTTAATTGTTTATAAAACTGTTAAAATTTTTGTTAATCCTTGTCATAGCCGTTATTCTTTTGCATAATTTTGAATGTTGTAATTAACGATTAAAACTAAAAATCAATTATGAGAAAAATAATGTTATTAAGTGTTTGCTCAATGATGCTATTAGCATCTTGTGTCGCAAAGAAAGAACATCTTGCACTTCAAGAAAAATATGAGAAATCTCAAGACTTATTAAATACGGCAACAGTAAAATTAAATAGCTGTCTTTCTGATGTTGCTGCAGCTAATGCAAGAGTAGAAACAATGAAAGATCAGTTAAATGATTTACGTAAAGCAAATCAAGATTTAATTGATACCAAAGGAAATTTAACAACCTTAACACAAAAAGGTGCAGAAAACCTTGAAAAATCTTTAGAGAGCTTAAAAGAACGCGATTTAAAAATTACAAGATTACAAGATGCACTAACGAAAAAGGATAGTGTAACATTGGCCGTTGTAACAAGCCTTAAAAAAGCAGTTGGAATCAACGATCCAGATATTGAAATAAATGTTGAAAAAGGTGTTGTATTCATTTCTATTGCTGACAAATTATTATTTAAAAGTGGCAGCTATAACGTAACTACTAGAGCAAATGAAATTTTAGGAAAAGTAGCTAAAGTTATTAATAGTAAACCAGACTTTGAAGCTATGGTAGAGTCGCATACAGACAACGTATCTTACAGTAAGCCTCCATTATTAGATAACTGGGATTTAAGTGTTAAACGTGCTACTTCTGTAGTAAGAGTTTTAGAAAGCTTAGGCGTAAACCCACAACAATTGATTGCTTCTGGTCGTAGTTCTTATGTGCCTTTAGTAGATAACGATACTGCTGAAAATAGAGCAAAAAACAGACGTACACGTATTGTTGTATTACCAAAAATTGACCAATTCTATGAAATGGTTGAAACAGAAATGAAAAACTTATCTACTGAAAATTAATTCTAGTAGCTTTTAAAATAAGAAAACCCAATGCAAAGGCATTGGGTTTTTTATTATTTGTTTTCCAAACATATTAATTAAAATTATCATAAGACTTTACCAGTCTTATAAACTCTGCTCTATAACCATCTGTATCCTCTCCTCTTCCACGTTCTGCTAAAGTAATAACCTGAGATACTGAGGCTTTATTAAAATACTTAGAACCTCTTAACTGCATTCCAAATAATGCTACAGCGGAAACAAAATTCATATCGTTTGATGCTTCTGTTATATTATTATTTTGAACATGAACCATTTCTATACTCTTATCTTCATTTGGTTTTTTATATCTGAATTTTACCGTAAATAGTTCATCTTCATAATTAGATGCTATTTTAGATTGGGTATACTTTAAATCTGCAACTTTTTTTAGATAATCACTTTTTATTCCCACTGGAATAATTTCATATAATGCAGTTACGGTATGTCCACTTCCCAACTCACCAGCATCTTTGGTATCATCTGCGAAGTCTTCATCTGCAAGCAGTCTGTTTTCATATCCAATTAATCTGTAGGCCTGGACTTTTTTAGGATTAAATTCCACTTGAATTTTCACGTCTTTTGCTATTGTATAAAGTGTTCCCCCAAATTCTTTTCCAAAAACTTTTTGAGCTTCTTGCATATTATCTATATAGGCATGATTTCCGTTGCCTTTATCGGCTAAGGTTTCTAATTTTGAATCCTTATAGTTTCCATAACCAAAACCTAAAACCGATAAAAACACACCAGATTTACGTTTTTCTTCAATTAATGTTTGCATCGCTTTATCACTTGAAGCTCCAACATTAAAATCACCATCTGTTGCAATAATAACACGATTATTACCGTCTTTTTTAAAATTCTTTTCTGCTAATTTATAAGCCAATTCAATTCCCGCACCACCAGCTGTAGAACCGCCAGAATTCAAATTCTGTAAAGCGTTTAAAATGGTTTCTTTTTGATCTCCAGATGTTGGTTCTAAAACCACTCCGGCGGCTCCTGCATAAACAACAATAGATACCTTATCTTTTTCGCGTAATTGGTTTACAAGTAGCTTAAAAGCTCTTTTTAATAATGGTAATTTATTCTGAGAGCCCATAGACCCAGAAACATCTAGTAAAAA
>Ga0193951_1000092_pt1 | contig 38572 bp, 37 predicted proteins | sample BB_2_MG_FD_140370 | JGI IMG/M metagenome (GOLD analysis project Ga0193951, IMG submission 140370) | Microbial mat bacterial communities from the Broadkill River, Lewes, Delaware, United States - BB_2_MG | ecosystem: Environmental > Aquatic > Freshwater > River > Microbial mats | place: USA...
GTATTGCTGTTACAACTGAAGCGGGAACAATGATTCACACAGGTGACTTCAAAATTGACCATACTCCTTATGATGGTTATCCAACTGACTTACATAGACTTGCACATTATGGAGATAAAGGTGTTTTACTTTTAACATCTGATTCAACAAACTCTCACTCTGCAGGTTTTACAAGAACAGAAAAAACAGTTGGCCCAACATTTGATAAATTATTTGCTGGAGCAAAAGGTAGAGTTATTATGTCTACTTTCTCTTCAAATATTCACAGGGTTGCACAAGCAATTGAAAGAGCTATTTCATTTGGAAGAAAGATTTGTGTTATTGGAAGATCGATGGAAAAAAACTTAGACCTTGCAATGACTTTAGGTTATATCAAATTTCCTAAAGATCAATTTATTGATGCACATGAAGTAAATAAATATAATGATAAAGAAGTTTTAATTGTAACAACAGGTTCTCAAGGAGAATCAATGTCAGCACTTTATAGAATGGCTATTCATGAGCATAGACATATTAAAATTAAACCTGATGACCAAATTATTCTTTCAGCTAAAGCAATTCCAGGAAATGAAGCTAGTGTTTCAGGAATCATTAATCACTTATTAAAAGCTGGTGCTAAGGTTGCATATCAAGAGTATGGAGATATTCACGTTTCTGGACATGCTGCACAAGAAGAGCAAAAATTAATGTTAAGACTTGTTAAACCTAAATTCTTTTTACCAGTTCATGGTGAGTATAATCATGCATTAAAACATGGTCAAACAGGTATTGATTGTGGTGTATTAGAAAGAAATGTTTATATTATGAGTGATGGGGAACAAATTGAAGTTACACCTAAATATCTTAAAAAAGTAAAAACGGTTAAAACTGGAAAAGTTTATATTGATAATCAATTAAATCATAAAATTGCTGATGATATTATCCTTGATAGACAAACTATGGCAAACGAGGGTGTTGTTATGATTGTTGCTCAAATTAATGAAAATGATAGAACATTAGCTCAAAGAACTAAAGTTACTTCATTTGGTTTAGTTCCTGATAAACAAGATAGATTTTTCTCAAAAGAAATTGAAGATTTATTATCAACATTCTTAACAAATGTAAAACCAGGAATCTTTAAAAATACTAGAATTTTGGAAGATGAAATAAGAAAAGTTGTAAGAAAACACTGTATTAGAAAATATAAAAAATACCCTATGATAGTACCAACTATATTTGTACAATAAGGAATCTTATGGATTTTAAACATATTGTTAAAACTGTATTGCTAACAGAAGCTGCTGAACTTGAAAAAGCAGCTTCAAATGTTAATTTTGATATTGAAAAAGCTATTGATTTAATTGTTAATTCAAAAGGTAAATTAATAGTTACAGGTGTTGGAAAATCTGGTCTTGTGGGAACAAAAATTGCTGCAACTCTAGCAAGTACTGGTACAAGTTCATTTTTTCTACATCCAACAGAAGCTATGCATGGTGATTTAGGAATGATAGGAAAAGAAGATATTGTTCTTGGAATTTCTTATAGTGGAGAGAGTGAAGAATTAGTTCAAATTCTCCCTCATCTGAAGAGATTTAATATTCCTTTAATTGCAATGGCAAGAAATGAAAACTCTACACTTGCAAAATATTCAGATGTTTTTATCAATATCAATGTGGAAAAAGAAGCTTGTCCTTTAGACACAGCTCCAACTTCTTCTACAACTTTAACAATGGCAATGGGCGATGCATTAGCAGTATGTTTAATGAAAAAAAGAAATTTTCAAAAAGAGGATTTTGCATCATTTCATCCAGGTGGTAGTTTAGGTAAAAAACTTTTTATAAAAGTTGATGATTTACTTAGAAAAGAGAATCTTCCTATCGTTTCACGTGAAACAAAACTAAAAGATGCAATTTTAGTTATGAGTGAAGGAAGACTTGGTAGTGTTATTATTTTAGATGAAAATCAAAAAGTAATGGCATTACTAAGTGATGGTGACTTGAGAAGAGCTTTAATGAATGAGAATTTTTCGATGGATTGTAAAGTTGAAGATATAGCAACTTTAAATCCAAAAACTTTAAAAAATAAAGAGCTTTTAGCAAGTGATGCCTTACTAGTTATTGAAGATTACAAAATACAACTACTTATTGTTACTGATGAAGAGAGTAGATTAGTTGGTGTTCTTCATATACATGATTTAATAGAAGCTGGAATAAAATGAAAAATAGACAAACAGAAGAAACAGAAGAGTTAACAAGACTAAACAAGTTTTTATCACATAATAGTAATTACTCAAGAAGAGAAGCTGATAAAATTATTGCTGAAGGAAAAGTTAAAATAAACGGTAAAGTAGTTACAGATTTAGCTACAAAAGTTTCACCAAGAGATGAAGTTCATATTGGAAGAAAAGCTATAAAAGAAGATAAAAATAAAATTATCACAGTTATAGTTTATAATAAACCAAAAGGTGAAATTGTTTCAAAAAATGATCCTCAGGGAAGAAAAACAATTTTTGATTCACTTGAAAAAAAATTCAAACACTTTTTACCAATAGGTAGACTTGATTATGCAAGTGAGGGTGTTTTACTTTTAACAGATAATGTTGAAGCTTTAAATGCAATTGTTCACTCTGATTTAGAAAGAGTTTATAAGATAAAAGTAAATGGTCAAATAACTTCTAAAGTAGAGCATGCTATGCAAAATGGTTTAGAAATTGAAGATGCTTCTACTGGAGCTTATAAAAATAGTAAAATAAAAGGTATGAAATTTGCACCTTTTTTAGCATATGATATTCAAAGAAATGATGAAAATTTTTCTAGAATTAAAGTTGCTATAAACGAAGGTAAAAATAGAGAACTTAGAAGATTTTTTGGGCATTTTGGTTTAGATGTTATGGATTTAAAAAGACTTGAATTTGGTGGTATCTCATTAAATAATTTACCAACTGGAAAAGTAAGATTCTTAAACAAAGAGGAATACAAAAACTTAAGAATATTCTTAAACGAAGAAGATGTTAGATCTTTCTAATAAATTAAGACCAACAAATTTAGATAATTTTGTTGGTCAATCTCATATAATCGCAAAAGATAAAGCCCTATATAAACTTATAAAACAAAAAGATATCCCTCATCTTTTTTTCTATGGAAAACCTGGAACTGGTAAAACTACATTAGCAAAAATTATAGCTAAAGAGATAGATACAGATTATTACTATTTTAATGCAACAAGTATAAAAGTAGAAGATTTACGTAAGGTATTTGATAGATATAAAAATGCTTTAATTAAACCTTTAATCTTTATAGATGAAGTACATCGTCTTTCAAAAAACCAACAAGAAGTATTACTTCCAATTATGGAAAACTATGATGCAATTATTATAGGAGCTAGTACAGAAAATCCATTTTTTACTTTAACAAATGCAATTCGTTCAAGATCTTTTTTATATGAATTTAAAGCTTTTACAAAAGAAGAGATGAATAGAATTCTTCATATAGCTTTAAAAGATATTGATATAAATATTGAACAAAATGCTAAAGAGTATTTGATTACATCAAGTTCAGGCGATGCAAGAGCAATGCTTACACTTCTTAATTTTGCATATAAAGCATCAAAAGATATTGATGTAAATTTATTAAAGCAATTAAGAGAGAATGTAATAGGGGATGGAGTTTCATCTTCAGATACCCACTATGATTTAGCAAGTGCAATGATAAAATCTATTCGTGGTTCAAATGTTGATGCTGCCATATACTATATGAGTAGATTAATAAATGGTGGAGAAAGTGTTGATTTTATTACAAGAAGATTAGTTATATTTGCAAGTGAAGATATTGGAAATGCAAATCCCAATGCTTTGAATCTAGCAGTTAGTACTATGCACGCTTGTAATAAAATTGGCTATCCTGAATCTAGAATTATACTTTCTCAATGTATCATATACTTAGCATCAAGTCCAAAATCAAATAGTGCTTATAAAGCTGTAAATAAAGCTCTTGAAAGCATAAAAAATGGTAAGATACTAGATATACCAAAACATCTTGACTCTCAGCATATTGGCTATTTATACCCCCATGATTTTGGTGGTTATGTTGAACAAGAATATTTAAAAGAAGATTTAACTTTTTATCAATCACAAAATATAGGTTTTGAAAAAACTTTAAACGAATGGTTAAATAAAATAAAAAATAAGGATTAAAATGGAATATTACACTTGGATACTAACTTTTCATGTAATGGCAATGATGTCATGGATGGCAATGCTTTTTTATCTACCGCGGCTTTATGTTTATCATGTAGAGAATATTGACAAAAAAGAGTTTGTTGAAGTAGTAAAAATCCAAGAGTATAAAATATATAAGTACATTGGTGCACCTGCAATGTGGGCAACAATAATTAGTGGAGCAATAATGCTTTATTTAAATCCATATTTACTTAGTTCTGAAGCTGGAGGATGGATGCATGCAAAACTTACTGTGGTTGTTTTTTTAATTGTGTATTCATTTTCTTTAGAGAAATATAGAAAACAGCTAGAAAATAATCAGTGTACTAAATCAGGTAAGTTTTTTAGAATGTATAATGAAGTACCTACAATGCTTGCAATACTAATTGTAGGATATGTCATAACAAAATCATTTTCTATTGTTTTTAGCCTTATTACTATTGCTTTATTTGCATATATTGGTTATGTTATTATGAAACCAAAAAAAGAGAGAAATTAATATATGAATTTTGATAAATACTATGTTCTTGATACAAATATACTTTTAGAAGATGCTTCAAATATCTATAAACTATCACAAGATGGTAAAAATTTAATTATATTAGCAGAAACAGTTTTAGATGAAATTGATAGTAAAAAAAGTGGATTTGATGAAATAAATTTTCAAGCTAGAGAGTTTGCTAGAATTCTTGAAAACTCAATAATCTTAGAATCAATAAAAAAAGATTCATACAAAATTATCAGAATAAAAATAGAAAATGATAAAAATACAACAATAGATATCATCTCAAAAGAAGAGTATGATATTAATATAAAAAATGTATCTCCTAATATAATAAATGATAGGAAGATATTAGAAATAGCAAAATTTGCAAACACATACTATCAAAATGAAGTTGAGTTTTTGTCTCTTGATATAATGGCAAGAACAAGAGCCATATCACTAGATATAAAAACTGACGCACTAGTTGGTAAAAATAAAGATGAATTTAACTTCGAATTTATGAAAGAAGTTACAGTAAAATTTGAGGATATTGAATTTTTAGATAATCAAGTAATAAATAAATTTGATGAAGATTATAAACCACATAACTACTCTTATTGTTTTAAAGTTAAGTCATCAGATCAAGTAATATTAGCAAATATAGAAAATAAAAGAATTAAAATTTTAGATGAAAATGAGATTAGAGATCAAATTATAACACCACTAAATAAAGAACAACTATTTTTTAGTGATGCAATCTTAAGTCATCACTATAATGTTTTAATTGTAGAAGCAAAAGCAGGTTCTGGAAAAACATTATTAGCTTTAAGTGGAGCACTAAAGCTTGTAAGACAAAAACATTTTCAAAGAATTATATATATTAGAAACTCTATTGAATCACTTGATAAAGGTGAAGATGTTGGATATTTACCAGGACTTGAAGAAAAGTTTAGAATATATAATCATCCACTAATGGATAGCCTAGATTATATTATAAGAAGTGAACATAAAAGAAAAAGAAATAAAAAGAATCCAGAATTAATGTCAGAACTTGATGATAGTGAAGTAACTGCAAGAATTGAGCAAATGATTAGTAATTATGGAATTGAGACGATGTGGGTAGGGGAGATGAGAGGAAGAACCTTATCTAATGCATTTATTATAATTGATGAAGCGCAAAATATGTCAAATAAAACTATGCAAATGGTTTTATCTAGAATTGATAACAGTTGTAAAGTTGTTATTCTAGGTTCTAATAAACAAATAGATAATTTTTATGTAAATAAGTACACAAATGCATTAACCACACTTTTAAAATCTACAAATGAAGAGAGTCAACTAGTAAATTCCTTCGCAATTAAACTACAAAAGGTTTTAAGAGGTCCAATCACAGAGTGGGCAGAACAAATTTTTTCTAAATAAACTAAATACCTCTTTTTTGTATCTTTTTACACTAATCTATTTGTAAAAAGATACAATCTAAAATCATAAATATAGCTACAAATAAATCATTGAATGTAAAGATAAACTAAATATAAGCTTTGTAGTTAATACAAATTTTAATTCACTTCAAAATCAAATTCTAATTAGATTAAATCCTAATTTTACGCTATATTAGCTCAATTAAATATCTACTTATTCGAATAAATAGATATTTATATCTTCTTATAAAAGAAATTTCTGTGTTATAATACATACTACAATACATATAGGAGTAAGAGATGGGATTACTACAGTATACTTCAGGAGAAATGTTCTCTTCAACAGAGCTTATTAGAAAAAGTAAAATGATATTTGATAAGTTAAATAATCAAGAGATAGAAAAGGCTATTATATTAAGAGATGGCAAGCCTAGTTTTATGCTTTTAGATTTTAATGTTTATGAAGAACTTGTAAGTGAATATTTAGCTTTAAAAGAAGAAGTTGAATGTAAATCTAAAATTGATAAACAAACATCAACTACAAAAAAAGAAAGAATTGAAACACCTAAAATAGAAAAAGAATCAGATACTAAAGATGCATATTTTAATGAGATAAATGATGATGATTTACAAAAAGCATTAGAAAAAATTGAACAGTTAGATATGGTAGAAAATAAAACAGAAAATATCAATATTGAAAAAACAGAAGCGCTAAAAGAATTTTGGGACTAATATGATAGATGTTTTAATAGTTGGTTCAGGTGCTTCAGGACTAACAGCTGCATTAGAAGCAAAAAAAAATAATGTAAATGTTTTAGTAGTATCAAAAACATATCCAACACATTCTCAAACTGTACAAGCTCAAGGTGGTATAAATGCAGTTTTATATGAAGATTATGATAGTGTAGATATACATACAGAAGATACGTATAAAGCTTCTTGTGGACTATCTGATGTAAACAATATCAAGTATATGTGTCAAAATGCTAAAGAGACTATAAACTGGCTTGACAGTATTGGTGTTCCTTTTACAAGAAATGAAAATAGTAAAATTTCACAAAGAAAATTCGGTGGGACAAAAAAAATAAGGACTTGTTATTCTAGTGATTACACTGGATTAAAAATTCTTCATACATTATATGATCAATGTATTAAAAATAATATAGAATTTGTAAATGAACATCAATTATTAAATCTAATAATTGAAGAAAACAAATGTATTGGAATAACTGCACTTGATATTGTAAATGGGGTTGTTAAAGAATACATATCAAAAACAGTAATTATAGCAACAGGTGGATATGCAGGATTATATACTAACTTTACAACTAACTCTTACTCAAATACAGGAGATGGATTAGTAAGTGTATATAAAGCAGGTGGAACACTTTCTAATATAGAGTTTATACAATTTCATCCAACTGCACTTGAAAATACAAATATACTTATTAGTGAAAGTGCGAGGGGAGAGGGTGGATATTTGCTTGATAAAGATAAAAATAGATTTATTGATGAATTAAAACCTAGAGATGAAGTAGCAAGAGCTATTTATGAAAGAATACAAAAGAATGAAAAAGTTTATCTTGATCTAAGACACTTAGGAAAAGAAAAAATAAATAAATTAATGCCTCAAGAAAAAAGATTAGCTTATGAATTTTCTCAAATAGATTTAGAAAATGATTTATTACCAATTAATCCTGCTGCTCATTATAGTATGGGTGGAATAAAAAGTGATATAAACTGTAAAACAACTATATCTAATTTATATGCAGTTGGAGAATGTGCTCAGCAAAATGTTCATGGAGCTAACAGACTAGGGGGAAATTCATTATTAGAAGTTATCACATTTGGTAAAGTAGCTGGTCATAATGCATCAATAAAGTCTAAAGAAATACATACTGTTGATTATCAAGATACAAAACAATTTTTTGATGATAAAAATTTTATAAATGATATTTTCACATATACAAATGAGATAAACTTTTATGAAAGAAAAGAGAAATTAGGTATTGAATTATTTAAAAATGTAGGTTTATTTAGGAAAGATTCAACAATGAATGAAACACTAAATTTTATTATAGATTTGAAGTCATCAATAAAAAAGATGGGAATAGGGGATAAATCAAAATATTATAATAAAAATCTTGTTGAATTTATTGAATTTATTAATATGATAGACTTAGCTGAAGTCTTAGTTTCTAGTGCAATTTTAAGATGCGAAAGTAGAGGAAGCCATTATAGAATTGATTACCCATTTCAAGTTGAGTCATTAAAAATGAATTCATTTGCTTATTTAAATGATAATAAATTATATAGAGATTTTGAGGATATCATATGAATATTAAAATAAAAAGATTTAACAAAAATACTACGCCTAACTCTTTTATATCTGAATTCTCAGTTGAAAATAAAAATTTATTACAAGCTTTAATTGAAATAAAAACTAATAAAGACAATACATTATCTTATAGATGTGGATGTAAAAGTGGTGTTTGTGGTTCTTGTTCAGTTAAAGTAAATGGTGTGGAGAAATTAGCTTGTAAAACAAATATAAATGACAATGATTTAATTGAACCAATTAAAAACTATGAAGTAATTAGAGATCTAGTTGTTGATGTTTCACATGAAACATTATTACTAAAAAAGACACATAGTTTCATGAATGAATCAACAAATACGAATATTATACAAAATGATATAGATAATATAAATAGACAAAGTAATTGTATTTTATGTGATTCTTGCTTTAGTTCTTGTCCAGTCTTAGAAGTTAATAAAGAATTTTTAGGACCATTTGCCTTAACTAGAGCATTAAGGTATGTAAACGACAAAAAAAATATAAATACTTCAATAATATTAGATCATGTACAAACTAATGGAATATGGGACTGTACACTATGCAGCGCTTGCACTTTAGTTTGTCCACAAAATATTGATCCAAAAGCAGACATAATGCAACTTCAAAATGTATCTATTCAAAAAGGATATACAAATCCATATATGCAGAATTTTGATTCAACAATAAGTTTTAATGATGACTTTGGTGGTTTTAATCCAAATGGATTTTGAAAATAGAGAGAATATTCTCTCTATTTAATTAGATATTACAAATTATCTTTTAAGTATAAATAATCAGACATTTTTGTCCAAACTCTTACTTTTTTCATATATGAATCTTGAGAATCTAAAATCTCTTTTAATAAAGGACTTTTTTTACCCATCTCTTCTCTTAACTCTTTATTTACTTTTTTCATTTCATCCATTACTGGTTTTGGTAATGTTTTTACTTTAATATTTGGGAAATCTTTTTGCATTTGTTGCCAAGCATTGGCATTCATATCATAATTTTGAATATACATATCATAAGCACTTACTCTTATTGCTGTTTCAATAATTGTTTGTAAATCTTTAGGAAGTTTTGCAAACTTTTTTTGATTTATAATGAAATGCATTTCTGAAGCTGGTTCATGCCATCCTGTATAATAGTATTGAGCAATCTTATGAAATCCCATTTTAATATCCATAGATGGGCCAACCCATTCTAGTGCATCAATGTTATTCATTTCAAGTGCAGTATATAATTCCCCAGGTGCTATGTTTGTAACTTGTACCCCAAGTTTAGCCATAATCTCTCCAGCAAAACCTGGAATTCTCATTTTTAAACCTTTTAAATCATCAAGAGAATTAATTTCTTTTTTAAACCATCCTCCCATTTGAACGCCAGTACTTCCACCTGGATATGATAATACACCATGCTTATCATAAACTTTTTTCATAAGCTCCATTCCCCCTCCATGATAAAACCATGCATATTGTTCTGGACTTGTAAGACCAAAGGGCATTGAAGTAAAAGGTAATGTATTTATATCTTTACCTTTCCAATAATACGATGCTGAATGACCCATATCATATTGACCACCTTTAACCATATCTAAAATACCTAATGGTGCTTTATGCTTAGTTGATGGATCTACAGTAATTTCTAGTCTTCCATTAGACATTTCATTTGCTAATTTAGCCATATTATTAGCTGCATCAATTAATGGAGATAAAGTTGGACCCCATGTAGTTGCCATAGAAAGTTTATATACTTTATCTTTAGCATATAGTGTAGAGCATAGTGCAACAGAAACTATTGCTACTGATATTTTCGAAAATAGATTATTCATGTTTCCTCCTAGAATAAAGTGATAAATTATATAAGCTTCACTATATCAAAAAGCTTAACTTATAATTTTAGTTCCACGTGAAACAATTAATATAATTAATTTTTTAAAATGAGTCTTATTTTATTTGGTAGTAAATATATTTTGATTTTTTGAAATCTTTTTAGTTGTAAAATTATTACTTGAAATACTACTTTTCAAAGCAATAATTTTACTGAGTTAATTTAAATCTATGATTTTGAATTTAATTAAATAGTGAAGTCGTGAAGATCTTTAAATAAAAATGCTTCTACAATTTCATCTATACTTTTTTGTGTTGGAGCAATTAATGCTATAATACCTTCATCCATAAAAGGCCAAACATATTCTAATTCATTTATTACAACAACAGCATCAATCCAAACTGTAATATCTTCTCTTCTATCATAAAACTCAATAGAAGCAATTTTACCTTCATCTAAAGTTACAAAAGCCCATGCTTTGTTTTCTTCAATAGATGAAATTAAACATTGATCTCTATCTTTTGAATCTACGGGAATTAATATAGTCATGTTTATCTCTTTATAATATTTTTTATCTTCTAATAATTATTCTACTATCTTTTTTCTTAAGATATATACTCTTTTTTAAACCATAAAGAAAATACAAATAAAGAGTAAAGATGTTGTTTAAATTTTCTATTTTTACCTAGTTCATATATATGTAATATATATTCATTATTAAATAAATTTGTTTCATTATTTACTTCAACAATAATATCTAATATCTCTTTTCCATACTCTTCATTTAGCCATTCATTAAAAGGAGAGTTAAAACCTTTTTTAGTTCTATTAATTATTTTATTAGGTATATATTTAGCTGCAATTTTTTTTAGTAAATATTTATTTGTATCCCCAACTTTTAAATTTGAATCAACACTAAACATATAATTTACTAAATTGAAATCTAAAAATGGTGTTCTAACTTCCAAAGAATTTCCCATAGATATTCTATCTACTTTTGATAACAGTGCTTCACCTAACCAAATTTTTAAATCAATATAACTCATCCAATCAACTGGATCTTGTTTTGATTTTTCACTTTTAAAAGTAGGAACTTTTTTAAATAATCTCTTTTTTTGGATATCAGTATAAATTTCACCAAATGAGTTGTAAAGATTTTCTTTTTTAACTATTCGTCTTAGATATTCCCTCTCTTTTGTATTGTTTTGTAAGGCACCAATAATATCATTTAAAAAATGATTTTGTTCACTTGAAAGAGTTTTTTCAAATTCATAATATTTTAAAAATTTTGAATAGTTATCATAGCCTAAAAATATCTCATCACTTCCTTCACCAGAAAGAACAGTTTTTATTCCATTTTTATGAATTTGTTTTGTTAAAATATTTAAAGGAACAGCTGCACTATCTCCATGAGGTTCTTCTAAAAAATTCATAGTTTCTTCAAAATGACTTATATAATCTTTCTTAGATATCTCAACTGGATGATGATTAGAATTTATATGATTAGCAGTAATATTTGCATAGTCCAATTCACAATAATTTTTATATTCATTATAACCTACAGAAAAAGTATTTATTTTTTTTCCTGATATTTTTGTGTATAGTGCAGAAATCAATGAGCTATCAATTCCACCACTTAAAAGAGAAGCTACTTCAACATCTCCAACAAGTCTATTTTCAACACTTTTAAATAAAAGCTCTTCAATATCATTTAAAGCTTGTTTTTCATCTTTTATTCTTTTATAGGTGTTTATCTTGTAATATCTCTTTTTTTCAATTATAGGGCATTTATTTGGCTCGTAAACCATATATGTAGATGATTCTAGTTTAAATATATCTTGATAGAAAGTATCTTCCCCATATGAAACAAAATATTGCATATATTTAGAAAGAGCTACCTTATTTAAATTTGGTTTCTTTTCTAATAGATTTAAAATAGATTTGATTGATGAAGAGAAAATAAACTTCTCATTTTTAAAATAGTAAAAAAATGGTTTTTTACCATACCTGTCTCTTGCACAAAAATATCTATCTTTTTTTATATCGTAAATACAAAATGAAAACATTCCATTTAATTTATTTAAAAAATCAAATTCATACTTTTGATAAAGTCTTATTAGTACTTCACTATCACTTTGTGTTTTACAATCTAATTGTTCCACGTGAATCAATTCTTTATAATTGTAAATTTCACCATTAAAAACTAAAACTATATCATCAAAAACCATTGGCTGATTTGCTTCTTCATCTAAATCAATGATTGCAAGTCTAGTATGACCGAACTCTTTGTAGCCAAGTTTTATATTTTTTTGAAAATCTGGACCTCTATTATTTAAAAGGTCAAGTGAACTTTTAAAATTAGAAGATATGAAATTAGAACCTAAAATACCACACATATAATACTACTTAATGAAATAATCAATAATTTCTATATAAAAATATAGAAATAATACAAATATAGTAGATGATACTAAAACTGAAGCAGCAACATCATAAGGCTTGCAATGATAAAGTGCAGCTAAATTAACATTATTCACTGCAAGTGGAACCATAAGCTCCATAACAAGTATTGATGCAACATAAGCATTTAAATTTGTGAAATTTATTATAATTGCAATTCCAACAGCAGGAAGTAAAAGATGCTTTACAAAACTAATATGCAATGAAGAGTACCAAGGCATTGTTCTTACTTTTACACTAGATAAGTAAATCCCAAAAATCAAAAGTTGCAATACCATTGAAGTGTATGCACCCATTTCTAATGCTGAATAAATATATTTATTTATTGTAATGCCATTATAGTTAACAAGTAAAGCTAATGGAACAAACCAAATTCCTGGTATCTTTAATATAGAAAAAATAGCTTGCTTTAATGAAAAGTTTTCTCTTGCAAAAAAGTAAACAGAAAAAATATAAATAAATACAATATTCGCAATATTTATAATACTAGTATATGGAACAGATTCTATTCCAAATAAAGCTATTCCCATAGGAATTCCAAGATTTCCTGTATTACCAACTAAAGCAACTGCCAAATAAATAGACTGTTCTTGTCTTTGAGCAAATATTTTTTTATTTACCAATAAAAGGATTACAAGACAAAACAAAACAATTAATAAATAAACAATAGGTGATGCTACAAATTCATAGTTAATTGGTGCTTTAGTTAATCCCCAAAATATCAAAATAGGCTGAAAACAATAGAGTGAAATTAAAACTAAAGTTCTTTCATCAATTTGAGTTGTGAAGACTTTTTTTACTGTAAATCCCAATAAAATAAAAAAGTATATAGGTAAAACTGAAAATATAGCTTCGATAGGATATCCCTGATAAAAATTTTCAGAATTTTAGCATTAAAGAAATAAAAAGAGGGAATTTATAATAAGGTTTAACATAAGTAGAAAATTCTACTTATGCCATAATTCCTTTTATCATAAAGAAAATAGCTGCTGATAAGATAGCTGCTGCTGGAACTGTGATAATCCAAGCTGCAATAATTTTTTTAACTGCATCTCTTTTTACATATTTAGTTCTTTTTGCTTCTTTAACATCTTTTTTCTCTTGTTTAACAACATTTTCTTTTTCTTCGATAATTTTATAAAGTTCAACTATTCTTACATAGTTTGCTTTTGATTTATCTTTGATTAATTCAAGCTTAGTTAACTCACCTTGCATAGAATCTAACTCTTTTTTATGTTTTCTAAATTTCTTTCTAAGATTTTGTACAAATCTAGCTTCATTAGAATCTAGGTATTCTCTTAAAAATCCAACACCAAACACTCCACCAACAGCAATATGAGTAGAAGATACAGGTAAGCCTAATTGAGATGCAATAATAACCGTAATAGCAGCAGCCATTGCAATTGCATAAGCTCTCATTTGATCAAGTTCAGTAATTTCAGAACCAACTGTTTTTATAAGTCTTGGCCCATATAAAGCTAAACCAATAGCAATACCAAATGCTCCAACTGCCATAACCCAAAATGGAATACTAACTTTACTTGCAATTTCAGAATTCATAACAGCATCATTAATAGCTGCTAATGGTCCAATTGCATTTGCAACATCATTAGCACCATGAGCAAATGATAATAAAGCAGCAGCAAAAATTAAAGGAATAGTAAAAAGTGTATTAACTCCAACTCTAGTATTTTCTAATTTATCTGCAGCTTTTGAAATAAGTGGTTTAACAACAAAATATATTATAGTAGCAATAATTAAACCTAGAATTGAAGCTGTAATAAAATCAACTTTTATTAAATGCTTAATACCTTTTAAAATAATATAAGTACCAAATGCCCAAGCCATAATTGCTATTAAAATTGGAACAATTTTTTTAGCTGAAGTTATCATATCTGATTGATAAACAATTTTCTTCTTTATAAACAATAAGAATCCTGCTGCAATAATACCACCTAATAGAGGTGAGATAACCCATGAAGCAGCAATTTTACCCATTGTTCCCCAGTTTACAATACTAAATCCAGCGGCTGCAATACCTGCACCCATAACTCCACCAACAATTGAGTGTGTAGTTGAAACAGGAGCTCCTACAGAAGTAGCAAAATTTAACCATAAAGCAGCAGACAATAAAGCAGCAGTCATTGCCCAAATAAAAATATCAGGATTTGCAATCAAAGCTGGATCTATAATCCCTTTTTTAATTGTTTTTACAACATCTCCACCTGCAATAAATGCACCCATTGCTTCAAATAATGCGGCAACAATAATAGCCCACATCATTGTCATAGCTTTAGAACCAACAGCAGGCCCAACATTATTTGCAACATCATTAGCACCAATATTCATTGCCATATAAGCTCCAAATACTGCACCAATAATTAAAAATGTATTATTAGGTACATCACCGTGTGAAGTATATGACCATAAGAACACAACTACAACAAAAAGTAATGCAAGAGAAAGTTTTGCAAAACTTGGTGTTGATTTTTCAGCAGCTTTATCGAAGGTGTCGATAGTTTTTAAATCCAAGAGTAACCCTTTTTGTAACCAGTTTGTTATTTTTTATTGTTAATATTATAGTGGATATCTCTTTAGCAAACCTTTAAATAAACTTAAAAGATTTATAGATATACTACTTAAAATATCTTAATTATCTATATATTATTCCATTAAAATTTATAAATTTATAATATAATTTAAAATACAAAATTTGACATTTATTTTTATTTTATATATAATCTCTATAAAATATAGATATTTTTACAAAAGGAGAAAGTATGAGTATTAAAATACTAAATAAAAACGATCTTCCAAATATTGAAAAAATACAAAATAAATTTGATGTTTTTAGGGTAATTTACATAAAAACTAAAGGTAATCTAGAAATTATTGAATTTTTTAATAAAGATGGAGTATTTAGGGGATTTGGAAGAAATAGCAAGGCTGCTTATAAAAGAGCTAAGAAAGCTTTAAAAAAATATTATAGATAGAAGAGAGAATTAATCTCTCTTTCTATTTCTATCACCTGCTGGTCTACTGCTTCGAGAGTCACTTCTGCCTCTTGAATCGCTTCTACTTCTTGAGTCACCGCCTCTAGATTCTCCACCTCGTGAATCATTGTTACCTTTGTAACCTCCACCAGATCTTCCTCTTGAATCACCACCTCTTGATGAACCACCTCTTGAACCGTATCTACCACCGCCTCTTGAGTTTCTACCACTTCCACTTCTTGAATCACTATCATATCTGCTAGAGTTTTCAATTAATCTTTTTATATCATTTTCTGATTTACCAATGTTATTGTTACCTTTAACATAAGTAGATTCACTAATCATAGAAGCTAATTTAAATGCAATTGTAGAAATATCGAATTCTTCTTTTAAGTCTTCAATTAATTCTAATGCGTAATCTTTTATATCTTGTTCTTTGATTTTATTTTTTAAATCAGTAACTTTTTTTGATTTTACTGAATCGATGTTTGGAACAATTTTAGCTTCTAATTTTGTACCAATATTTTTTTCAATTTTTTGTAACATTCTAAATTCATGTGGAGTTACAATAGAAACAGCAACACCTTCTTTTCCAGCTCTTCCAGTTCTTCCGATTCTATGAACATAAGACTCAGAATCAAATGGTAAATGATAATTAAATACGTGAGATACGTCATTTACATCTAATCCTCTAGCCGCAACATCAGTTGCAATTAAAATCTCTAATTTAGAAGTTTTAAAGGCTCTAATAGCTTCTTCTCTTTGTCTTTGTTCCATATCTCCATGAAGACCTTTTGCCATAAATCCTTGAGAAACTAAAAATGTAGATAATCTATCAACTTCTTTTTTTGTTCTACAGAAAATAATTGATTTTGTAGGGTTTTTGAAATCGTATAATCTGATTAATGCATCATCTCTTTCTCTTTCATCAACAACATAAAAAGTTTGTGTAATTTTTGAATTTGTAACATCACTTTTTGTTAAAGTAATAAATTCTGGTTCATTTAAAATAGTTTGTGCAAGTTTTTTAATAGCCATTGGCATAGTTGCTGAGAATAATAAAGTTTGTCTCTCTTTTGGTAAGAAAGTAAAAATCTCTTTAATATCATCTAAGAATCCCATATCAAGCATTTCATCTGCTTCGTCTAAGATTACATAATCAGGTTTAATGCTAATTTTATCACCTCTTAAAAGATCTAAAAATCTTCCTGGAGTAGCAACAATAATACCTGCATTTTCAATTAATTTGATTTGTCTAGCATAAGCTTGTCCACCATAAACAGTTGCTGTATTTACACCTAAGAATCTACCAAATCTATATAATTCATCAGATACTTGCATTGCAAGTTCTCTTGTTGGAACAATAACTACAGCTTCAACACCAGAGTTACCCTTCATTTTATTTAAAATTGGAAGACCAAATGCAGCAGTTTTACCCGTACCTGTATGAGCTTGTCCTACAATATCTCTTCCTGCTAAAACAAATGGAATTGCTTGTTCTTGTATTGGACTTGGTTCTTTAAAACCTGCTTCATCTATTGCTTTTTGCAATAATTCTTTGAAATTGAATTCGTTAAAAGTCATTTTTTACCTTAGTATATTATTATTAAAATGATACACACGGTTATATAAGTTCGATACTATCTCCCATAAATGTACGATTAAAACGCTATTTCAGTCTTGCAAGTAAGTCAGTTTATCAAAAATTGAATCTTTGAATTAGTTCAAAGTAAAATGGGGGTATATAAATGTGTATAATTTGGCGGATTGTATCTAATTTTAGATAAATTTAAGCTTTAGAAAAAAGGAGCCAAGCTCCTAATCTCTATAAGTCGTCAAGACTTTTGTAGTTTTCTAAGTATTTTGTATCGTAGTTATTTGAAATAAAATCTTCATTTTCCATCATTTTAATATGGAAAGGAATAGTAGTTCTAATTCCTTCTACTTCAAATTCAGCTAAAGCTCTTTTCATAATATTAATAGCTTTATTTCTATCTCTTCCCCAAACAATTAGTTTACCAATCATTGAGTCATAAAAAGGTGGTACAACATAGTTAGTATAAATATGAGAATCAACTCTTACATTTCTTCCACCTGGAACCATCCATTGAGTAATCTTTCCTGGACTTGGTAAAAATGAGTTTGGATCTTCTGCTGTGATTCTACACTCAATTGCATGACCTCTGAACTTGATTTTTTCTTGTGGAGGAACTTGCTCACCTTCTGCAACTTTAATCATAAGTTCAACAATATCAATACCTGATACCATTTCAGAAACTGGATGTTCAACTTGAAGTCTTGTATTCATTTCCATAAAATAAATATTTTGCTTGTCATCTGCTAAGAATTCAAAAGTTCCTGCACCTTCATATTTTAAATATTTAGTTGCTTTTACTGCAACTTCATGAAGTTTCGCTCTAGTTTCATCATTTAATAAAATTGCAGGTGATTCTTCAATTACTTTTTGGTGTCTTCTTTGTAAAGAACAATCTCTCTCACCTATGTGAATAGCATTACCATGAGAATCTCCAACAACTTGAACTTCAATATGTCTTGGGTTGTTAATGAATCTTTCTAAATACATAGTTCCATCACCAAATGCAGCTAAAGCTTCACTTGAAGCTGCCATAAATAGTTGTTCAAATTCAGATTCTTCTTTAATAAGTCTCATTCCTCTTCCACCACCACCAGCAGCAGCTTTTGCCATAATTGGATATCCAATTTCAGCAGCAACTTTTTTACCTTCAGCAACAGAATGAACAGCACCTTCACTTCCTGGAACAACAGGAACACCAGCTCTAATCATTTCTTCTTTAGCTTTAGATTTATCAGCCATTTTTTCCATTACTTCAACAGAAGGACCAATAAACTTAATATTATGTAATCTACAAATTTCTACAAAATCTTGATTTTCAGATAAAAATCCATATCCTGGGAAAATTGCATCACATCCAGTCATTTCAGCAGCTGTAATAATTGCTGGAATATTTAAGTATGACTCACTTGATTTTGCTCCACCAATACAAACAGCTTCATCAGCATGTTTTAAGTACGATGCATTCTTATCACCAGCACTATAAACAGCAACGGACTTTTTACCCATTTCTCTAATAGTTCTAACAGCTCTTTGAACAATTTCACCTCTATTAGCTATTAAAATTTTTTTAATTTCTGCCATACTTAACTCTTATAATTTTTCAACAACGAATAATGGCATATCATATTCTACAGGGTCACCATCTTTAACTAAGATTTGTTTGATTTTACAATCAAATTCAGCTTCAACTTCATTCATAATTTTCATTGCTTCTAAAATACATAAAGTTTGACCTTTTTTAACTGTATCGCCAACTTTAACAAATGCTGGAGATTCTGGAGAAGGAGAAGAATAAAATGTTCCAACCATTGGAGAATCAACAGTATCCCCAGATACAGCAGAGCTTGATGCTTCAGGAGCACTTGCAGCTGGTGCAACAACAGGTGCTGCAATTGGAGCAGACTGAATAACTGGAGCAGAAGAACTTACAACAGTACCACCTTCAAATCCTCTTTGAAAAGAAACTTCAAAGTCACCTTCTCTAATTTTTAATTTGTTTAGTTCACTCTTATCGAAAACTCTAATTAATTCTTTGATTTCTTTAAAATCCATACTTAGCCTTTATAATTTAGTCAAATTTTTTCAGATAATATCACATTTTTAATTATAATACGATTTTTATATATTTAAATAAGTAATTTTTAAGTTTAAAAGAGTTTTAAGCTCTATTTTTTCTAAAATAGATTATCTTTTGATATAATCACAAAAAAGAATTTTAGGTAAATAATATGTTAAATGATCAAAGTTTTATAAATATTGCAAAAGAGATAGCAAAAGCTTCTAAATGTGTTTCAAAACAAGTAGGTGCAGTTATTGTAAAAGATGGAAGAATCTTATCAACAGGATATAATGGAACACCTTCAGGATATAAAAACTGTAGTGACCATTGGAATGGTGAATATACAAAAGATCATCACGATTGGTCAAAAACTTATGAGATTCATGCAGAAATGAATGCAATAATTTGGGCAGCAAGAAAAGGTATATCAATAGAAGGTGCAACAATTTATGTTACATTGGAACCTTGTAGTGAATGTTCTAAAAATCTAATAGCAAGTGGTATAAAAAGAATAGTTTATGATATAGCTTATGAACATACAAACTCTGAAATCATCTCAAAATTTATTAAAGACAATGGCGTTAGTATTGAACAAATTGCACAATAAAAGATTTTAATTTGGCACAAAAAGACAATAATAAATTTTATGAAAAATCAATAAAAAGATATGGAATAAGTGCAAGGGGTGTTCATTGGAATTCTTCTTATACTCAATATAAAAGATTTGAAATTTTAACAGAATTTATAAAGGATAATATATTAGAGTCTTCAATTATTGATGCGGGATGTGGATTTGGAGAGTACTATAATTATCTATTTGATAATAACTTAAAACCAAAATCATATATTGGAATAGATTGTGAAGAAGAAATGATAAATCTAGCTTCAAAAAGATTTTTGAATACTCATTTTTATGTAAAAAATATTTTAACAGATTCCCTAGAAAATGCTGATTATTATATTTGTAGTGGAGCTTTAAATATTTTAGATAAAAAAGAGATATTTTTATTTATAAAAAATTGTTATTTAGCTTGTGAAAAAGCATTTATTTTCAACTTCTTAAAAAATGACCCTCTTACTAAGATAAAAGTGGAAGATGTTTTAGATTTTTGTAAAACATTAACTAAAAATATTTTTATCAAAGAAAACTACTTAGAAAACGATATATCAATATATCTAAAAAAATAAAATATCATAAATATCTCATACTTTTAATATAGAATTACATTATTAATAGTAAGGAGTACATATGAAAATAGGCCTTTTTATACCCTGTTTTATGAATGAACTATATCCAGATATCTGTAAAGCAACTTATAAAGTTTTAAAAAATCAAGGTTTGGATGTAGATTACCCACTAAGTCAGACTTGTTGTGGTCAGCCAATGGCAAATTCAGGATGTTCAAAAGATATTGAAACATTAGCAAACAATTTTGTAAAAACTTTTAAAGACTTTGATTATATTGTTGCTCCTAGTGGTTCTTGTGTTTCTATGGTAAAAGAGCATTATGCTGAGTTTTTTAACAATGATAAAGATTATAACAAAGTAAAAGCTTCTATTTATGAAGTATGTGAATTTTTACATGATGTAATCAAACTTGAGAATTTAAACTTCAATATCTCATTTCCACATAAAGTAGGAATACATAACTCTTGCCATGGACATAGAGTTTTAAAACTTGCAAGTGCTAGTGAATTAAATATTCCATATAATTCAAAATTAAAAAATTTACTAGATAAAGTAAATGATATAGAACTGGTAACTTTAAAAAGAGAAGATGAGTGTTGTGGATTTGGTGGAACATTTAGTGTTGCAGAAGAAGATATTTCAATTGCAATGGGAAAAGATAGAATAAAAGATCATTTAGACTCACAAGCTGAAATTATGACAGGAGCTGATATGTCTTGTTTAATGCATATGGATGGAATAATAAACAGAAATAAACAACCTATCAAAGTGATGCATATAGTTGAAATTCTTGCAGGAGTACGACCATGAGTACAAATCACAATCACTCAGACAATGCAAAAATATTTGTAGCCAATGATGAAAGAATGCATTGGCATGATCAAGCCTTATGGTTTGTAAGAGAAAAAAGAGATAGAGCTAGTAAATCAATTCCTGAATGGGAACAATTAAGAGAGTTTGCAAGCCAAATCAAAACTCATACAATGGCAAATCTAGATACTTATTTATTAGAATTTGAAAAAAATGCAATAGAAAAAGGAATTAAAGTTCATTTTGCAGCAGATGCTTTAGAGCATAATCAAATTGTTCATAAAATTTTAGAAGAAAATAAAGTTACAAAACTTGTAAAATCAAAATCTATGCTAACAGAAGAGTGTCACTTAAATCCTTATTTAGAGCAAAGAGGAATCGAAGTTATTGATACAGACTTAGGTGAAAGAATTGTTCAGTTAAGAAATGAGCCACCTTCTCATATAGTACTTCCTGCCATTCACCTAAAAAAATCTGATGTATCTGATACATTTGTTGAACACTTAGGAACTGAAAAAGGAAATGATGATCCAACATACCTAACAAGAGCAGCTCGTGCCGCTTTAAGAGAAGATTTTTTAACAGCACAAGCTGGACTTACTGGTGTTAATTTTGCTATAGCAAACACAGGTGGGGTTGTGGTTTGTACAAATGAAGGAAATGCAGATATGGGAGCAAGTGTTCCTAAACTTCATATAGCTTCAATGGGAATGGAAAAAATTATTCCAAGACTTGAAGATTTATCAGTATTTACAAGATTATTGGCAAGAAGTGCTACAGGTCAACCTATTACTTCTTATACTTCACATTTCCATGGAAGTGTTGAAGGTGGGCAAATGCATATAATAATTGTGGATAATAAAAGAAGTCAATTTTTAAGTTCTGAAAAAAATAAAAAAGCTTTAAACTGTATTAGATGTGGTGCTTGTATGAATACTTGTCCTGTTTACAGAAGAAGTGGAGGTCACTCTTATGAATATGTAATTCCAGGACCAATTGGTTCTATTTTAGGAGCGGCTAGACATCCAGAAAAGCATAATTCTTTACCATTCGCTTGTACTTTATGTGGTTCATGTACAAATGTATGTCCTGTAAAAATTGACTTAGATTCACAATTATATAGTTTAAGACAAGACTTAGGAAATGCTGGATTAATTGATTCTAAAAAGAAAATGGCTATGAAAGTTACTGCATGGCTTATGGGAAAACCTACATTATTTGATTTTGCAGGAAAAATGGCTAGAAAAATTGTACCAAAACTACCGGACTCAATGATATATAGTAAATCAAATGTTTGGGGAAAACAAAGAGATATGCCAAAATTTGCACAAAAAAGTTTCAAAGAGATGTTTCAAGCAGGAGAATTAGATGACTAGTAGAGAAAAAATATTAAAAAATATCAAAGAAAATAATAATGTTCAAAATGTAAAATTACCTTCTTATGAAAATTTTGGAATAAAATATGAAAATAAATTTGAAATTTTCTCAACAATGTTAGAAAGTGTTGGAGGGAAAGCTTTAGTTATCCAAAAAGAAGATTTAGACAAAACCATAAAAGAGTTATATCCAGATGAAAAACAGATATCTTCAAATGTAGACTTTTGTACTATTGGTAATTTTATAGCAAATGATTGTGAAGATGAGCATAATTTAAAAGATATCGATTTAGCAATAGTAAAAGGAAATTTTGCAGTTGCAGAAAATGGTGCTATTTGGATGAAAGATGAAAATAATAGACATAGATCTTTATATTTTATTGCACAAAATATAGTAATTGTAATTGATGAAAAAGAGCTAGTAAATAATATGCATGAGGCATATGAAAGAATCAATTTTATGGATAAAGGCTATGGTGTATTTATATCTGGACCTTCAAAAACAGCTGATATTGAGCAATCTTTAGTTATTGGTGCTCATGGACCAAAATCAGGATATGTAATTTTTATAAAATCTTGATATAATTGCTAAATAGAGGTACTTTAATGAAGATATTTATACTATTTAGCGTTATTTTTTTTAACTTATTATTTGCAAATAATAGTAAAGAAGTATTATTATTACATTCATATCACAAAGGATATATTTGGAGTGATGATATTTCAAAAACTATTGAAAAAAACTTTGCACCTTTTAAAAACATAGAATTAACTACTGTTTATATGGACACAAAAAGGGTTGCTGATCCTACATATTTAGATAGTCTTGCAAAACTTTATAAACAACAATTTGAAAAAAGAAAATTTGATTTAATACTTGTTAGTGACAACAATGCCTTTGATTTTGCAATTAGATATCACGAGTATCTTTTCGCAGATTTACCTGTGTTATTCTGTGGTATAAATAATTTTGATAAAGCATTGCTTGATGAAAACTATATGACAAAATATATGACAGGAGTAGTTGAACAAGTAGATTTAGAAAAGAACTTTGATCTTATTTCAAAACTTCATCCAAATTTAAAAAACCTAATAATAATAAGTGATAAATCAAAAACTAGCTTAGCTATTAAAAGAGATTTAAGACCTGTAATTGAAAAATATAAAAATAGATTCAATATCGAATATATTGATGAGTTAGGAATTGAAAAACTAAAAGAAAAAGTCTCAAAATTAAATCCAAAAGAAGACGTAATTCTTTTTGGATTAGTTTTCAAAGATACTACAGGAAAATATTTTACATATAAACAAAGTTTTAAACAGATAAGAGAAGTAAGTCCTGTTCCAATCTATGGTTTATGGGATTTTTATTTAAATTATGGAATTGTAGGAGGGCTTTTAACTTCAGCTGTTGCACAAGGCGATGCTGTGTCTAAAATGGCTCTAAAAGTTTTAAATGGTACTAAAATTCAAGATATACCTGTATTAGAAAAATCTCCTAATCTTTATATTTTTGATTATAATGAATTGAACAGATTTGATATTGATGTATCAGCTTATTTAAATGATTATATCATAATAAATGAACCAGCAACTGTATATAGAGAACATACAAAGTTCTTTATTTTATCTATAATTATAATTATGATTTTAAGTGTGATTGTCGTAACACTTAGAGCTAATATTCAAAGAAGACAAAAAGTTGAATTAGCTTTATCAAATCGGCTTGAGTTTGATAAAGTTTTACTTGATACTATTCCAAACCCAATTTATTATAAAAATATTGAAGGTAAATTTTTAGGATGTAACTTAGCTTTTGCCCAACTAGTAAATAGTTCAAGAGATGAAGTTATAGGAAAAACTGCATTTGATTTTTTCCCAAATGAAATTGCATCTAAAAATACTGCTATTGATAAAGAGTTGCTAGAAACATTTAGCACAAGTACTTCTGAATTTACTTTTTATACAAAATCAAATGAAATGAAACATATCATCCTAAATAAAGCTGTTTATAAAAATATTGATGGAACAGTTGGTGGAATAGTTTGCATTATGGATGATATTACAGAAAGAGTACAGCAAAAGCAGTTTTTAATCCAACAAAGTAAATTAGCAGAGATGGGAGATATGGTTGCTGCAATTGCACACCAATGGAATGAACCATTAGTTGAATTATCTGCACTTGTTCAAGATATTCAAACTTCATATTTATTAAATGAATTAAAAGATATGGAGGTAAAAGATTTTGTAAATGATTCTATGGTACAGATTAAATATATGTCAAGAACATTAAGTGATTTTAGGAACTTCTTAAAACCTTCAACTACAAAAAAGCTGTTTTCAATTACAAAAGCTCTAAATGAAATAAATGAAATAATTGGTAAACAAGTATTTTATTCAAATATAAATATGTCATTTAACTATATAAATGATAATGAAGAATTATTAATTTATGGATACGAAAATGAGTTTAAACAAGTTTTACTGAATCTTATAAACAATGCAAAAAATAAAATTATTGAGAAAAACCTTGATAGTAATAAAAAAGGTAGTATAAATATAAATATACAAAGATGTACAAATTTTAATACTATTGAAATAATTGATGATGCAGGAGCTATTGATGAAAAAATCATTAACTCTATTTTTGAACCTTATTTTACTACGAAAGAAGATGGAACAGGAATTGGTTTATATATGGCAAAAGTTATTATAGAAGACAAAATGAGGGGTACAATTAGTGTAAAAAATGATTCAGATAATGTAATATTTACTATAAAACTACCTCATAAAAAGGTTTAATATGAGAATTTTACTTCTTGAAGATAATAAAAAATTAAACGAAACAATCACAAAGAGATTGAAACTAAAAGGTTATAATGTAATATCATTTACTGATGGAGCGCAAGCCTATGAAAAAATTACGGAGGGATTTTCTTGTTTTGTCTTAGATATAAATGTACCAAATATTGATGGGATAAAAATACTAAAAAGAATTAGGGAATATTATGAAAATCTTCCTGTAATTATAATAAGTGCCAGTGTTGAACTTGATGTTATAAAACAAGCATATGATTTTGGATGTAGTGACTTTTTAAAAAAACCATTTTTTATAGATGAACTTGAAATTAAGATTGAAAGATATTGTAATATTCAAGATGATAAGATAAATTTTGATGAAAATTCATATTTTGATTTTAAATCATCTCTTGTAGTAATCAATGGTATTGAAAATAGAGTAACAAAAAAAGAGAAACTTTTAATGAATCTATTTTTAACAAAAAAGAATCAAGTAATATCATATGAAGCAATAGAAAACTACGTTTGGGAAGGTAATTTTGCTTCACTTGAATCTATTAGAAGCCTTATTCGTAGACTAAGAAAGATACTTGACAATAAGTATATTCAAACTGTAGTTGATACAGGTTATATTTTTAAATGTCTTTAATATCTTAAATTGTATCAACGGATAAGAGATAGCCTCTATTTGAAGATGCTTTTATAGTAGAATTATCCATTTTTTTCCTTAATCTTCTAATTAGGGTTCTTATTGCATCAATAGATGCATATTCGCCTTTCCAAACATAATTTTGGATACTTTCATAACTTACCAATTTATTTTTATTTAATAAAAATAAATTTACAAGTAAATTTTCTTTTTCTGTTAATATTTTTTTATCCCCATCTATAGTGATAAAACTCTCATTAAAATTAAATAAACAATTTTGATTAAATAGAATTTCATTATCGGGGATATTGCAAAGTTTATCAACTTTTATTTCTAGTTCATCTATAAAAAATGGTTTTTTCAAATAATCATTACATCCAAAATCATATGATTTTTTTATAATATCAAGCTCAACTGTTGATGAAATAATAATAACCGGTACGTTATCGTAATATTCTCTAATTTTTTTAAGAATATTTATACCATCAATATTAGGTACGTGAATATCTAAAAGAAAACATGAAAAACCATTTGTAATATTATTAAAAGCCTCTTCTCCACACTCGTATGAAAAAACTTTATAACCTTTTAATTCAAATTTTAACTTTATTGCTTCATTAAGTGTTTTATTATCTTCCAATAAGAATATTTTCATTTTTGCTCTTTTTTATTTTTGGGATTTTAATTAAAAATACTACATTTTCACCATCATTTTTAACTTCGATTTTTCCAAACATTTTATCTTCTACAATAATTTTTGCCATATATAATCCAAAACCAGTACCATTCTCTTTTGTAGTAAAAAATGGATCGAATAATCGATCCATAATACTACCTTCAATTGCTCCAGCATTATCTATAACTTCGATAACATTGTATTTTTTATTTTCATTTATTTTAATAGTAATAATTCCTTGGAAATCATCTGTTTCATTAAGTTTTACAATTTTATTTTTTGCATTATTTATTACATTCAATAAAACTTGTTTTAATTCATTTTTATAGCCATAAATAATAATTTCATCATTCGTTTCATACTCAAAATTAACTTTTATATTAAAATAAAAAATTTGTTTTCCAACTATTTCAAAAATTTCTTTTATAGCCTTTTTAATTCCAAATTTTTCTTTTAAAACTGATGGCTTCAAAAAATTCCTAAAATCACTTAGTGTTTCGGACATATATTGAATCTGAACCATTGAATCATTTACGAAATTTGATACTTTATCCTTATCAATCACATTTGAAGTATAAAAAAGTTGCATTTTTTGGATTTGTGCTGAAAGTTCAACTAAAGGTTCGTTCCATTGATGTGCAATTGCAGCTATCATTTCACCCATTTCTGCAAACTTGCTTTGTTGAATTAAAAGTTCTTTTTCTTTTATTCTTTCAGTAATATCAGTCATTATACAAACAATACCAGCAACAACACCTTGACAATCTAAACATACAGCTTTACTTAAATTATAATATCTTACCTCTCCATCACTTTTTATGAAATGTACTTCATCTTCATATGGCTTTAAAGTTTTCATTATTTCTTTATCAATTAATTTATTTCTATCTGCTGCACTTTTAGGAAAGAATTCATAAGCAGATTTACCTATGATTTCTTTTTTACATGTATTTGTAAGTTCGGAAAAGCGGCTATTACATCTTATAAAATCACCCTTCACATCTTTATAATATATGGGATTAGGTAAAGCATCCAATAATACATCCTCAAAATTTAATCTTTTATCCAAATCATAATAATATTTTTTATCCATTTACATCCAACTTTCTATTTATAAAAATTGTAGCATAATGAAAAAGATTATTTTACTTTTTTAAGTAAAATTGCTGTTCCCATTCCTCCACCGATACATAATGAAGCTAATCCGTAAGTTGAATTTTGTTTTAACATCTCGTAAATCAGTGAAACAATGATTCTATTTGCACTTGCACCAACGGGATGTCCCAAGGCAATACCACTTCCATTTACATTCATATTCTCATTTAAAATTTCATCTGTTAAATTAACTTTTTCTTTTAATAACTCAAATACACCTAAAATTTGTGTAGCAAAAGCTTCATTAATTTCAATTACATCAATATCACTAATATCTACACCTGTTTTATTTAATAATTTTTCAATTGCATATGCAGGACTTAATCCCATAACAGAAGGTTCTATTCCTACTTGTGCTGTATCTACAATTTCTACTAAAGGTTTTAAATTATATTTTTTGACCGCTTCTTCTGATGCAATTAATGTAAAACTTGCACCATCATTTATTCCAGATGCATTTCCAGCAGTTACAGTACCCTCTTTTTTAAATGCAGCTCTCAGATTAGTCAATTTTTCTAATGTAGTATTTCTATTTATATATTCATCTTTTTTAAATATAACATCACCTTTTCTTGTTTTTACAACAATTGGTGTAATTTCATCTTCAAATTTTCCTGCATCATCTGCTGCAATTGCTTTTCTTTGAGAATCTAAAGCATATTCATCTTGCATCTGCCTAGTGATATTAAATTTTTCAGAAATATTTTCAGCTGTTATTCCCATATGATAACCTGCAAAAGCATCAGTTAAGGCATCACTCATTGAATCAGTAAGTTTGCTATCTCCTAATCCTAATCCACCTCTTGCCTTTGATGAAACTAAAAAAGGTGCACTTGACATATTCTCAACACCACCTGCAATAATAACTTCACTCTCTCCTGCTTTTATTTGAGAAATAGCATTCATAACAGCTTTCATACCCGAACCACATAACATATTTAATGAATATGCTACTGTTGACTCTGGTAAACCTCCAAAAATTGATGCTTGTCTTCCTATTCCTTGTAAATGACCTGCACTTAAAATATTTCCAACAATTACTTCATCTACTATATTTTTATCAATATTTTTTGTTAAATCTTTTATAACTTGACCTGCTAAATCTCCAGGTGTTACATCTTTTAAACTGCCTAAAAAACTTCCAATTGCGCTTCTTTTTGCTTCTACTATATATACTTTCACTTTTTGTCCTCTTTTATTAATTTATCTTAGTGCTACAACATATGAAGCCAAGGTAGCATCTTCAATTTGTTTTAATGTGGTATCTCCCATTAATTCTACAAGATGTAATTTCCCATCAATAAATTCAAAAACACCCATCTCTGTAATAATCATTTTTATTACACTTTTTCCTGTCAAAGGAAGTGTGCATTTTTCTAGTATTTTAGGCATTCCCTTATCTGTATGAAGCATTGAAATAATTACTTTTTTTACTCCATTTACTAAATCCATTGAACCACCCATTCCTGGTACAAATTTGCCAGGAATATTCCAACTAGCAAGACTTCCTTCCTGATCAACTTCTAATGCTCCAAGTACTGTAATATCAATATGTCCTCCTCTAATAATTTCAAAAGATGTACAAGAATCAAAAAACACTCCACCCTCTCTTAATTGAACACTATTTCCGCCTGCATCAATTTGGTCTTTATCAATATTATCTTCACTTGCTTTATCCCAAAGACCAGCAAATCCATTTTCAGAATGTAAAACTATATTGATATCTTTTGGAATATAGTTAGCAACTTTTGTTGGAAGTCCAATACCTAAATTTATAAAATCCCCATCTTTAAACTCTTTTGCTACTCTTTGAGCAATAATATCTTTTGCTTCCATTTTTAAGCCTTTACAATATGATTTATATATACAAATGGAGTATGGATAAAGTTAGGGTTAAGTTCACCATTCTCAACAATTTCTTCAACTTCTGCTATAGTTACTTTTGCAGCTCCTGCCATTGGAACATTAAAATTTCTTGTCGCTCCGTTATAAATTAAGTTCCCAGATTTATCTGCTTTTTGTGCTTTTACAATTGCTAAATCAAGATGTATTGGTTTTTCTAAAATATAATCTTTCCCATCTATATGAATAACTTCTTTGCCTTCTTGAACTAAAGTACCAATACCTGTCCTAGTTAGTACTCCACCAAGTCCAGCAGCAGCAGATCTAAGTCTTTCAGCAAGTGTTCCTTGAGGAATTAGCTCCAATTCTATAAGCCCTTCATTCACTTGTCTTTGAGTATCTTTGTTTGTACCTATATGAGTAGCCATAAGTTTTGATATTCTATTATCTGCGATTAATTTACCAATACCTTGACCATCTTTTACTGTATCTGAAGATACTAATGTTAAATTTTTAACATTTGTTTTTAGTATCTCATCTATAATATTATGAGCATTTCCACAACCTAAGAAACCACCTATAGAGATAGTCATCCCATCTTTTAGGAATTTTCCAATTTCAGACATTTCTATTACTTTTCCCATATCTCTCCCCTTATTTTTATAAATGAATTACTTTACTCTGAAAGTATATGTATAAATAATGATAAAAAAATGGCAAATTCTTCTTAATAAAAAGAATTTATAAAATAAGTAAATAAAGTATATAGATATTAAATAATGAAAAGAAAGTTCTTATTTGTTATGTTTAGTATTTAAAATAATGAATTATGAGTGAAAGTTAAAATTATAATTTTATAGTTTTATAATTTTAACTTTTTTATATAAGAATTTATAAAAATTATTTTTGTTTATTTTCTAAAATCTCAAAAATCTTATCAGGAATTTTGATTGCCTTATAATCTTTAACATAAACTAATACAACATCAAAAGAGCAGATAAGTTCTTTATCTCTTAATATGTTATGTTTTAAAATAACTGAACTATTTTTTCGCGAAATAATCTCTGTCTGAACATCCAACAAATCTCCTAAAAATGCAGTTTGAACAAAATCACAAACAATATTTCTAACAACAAAGTGTTCATTAGTGGTTTTATTATGAGAATTAAATCCTTGCTGAAAAAATATTTCAGATCTTGCTCTTTCACAGTACTTTATAAAATTTGCATGATAAACAATTCCTGCTGCATCTGTATCTTCATAGTAAATTCTAACTTTCATATTATTTCTTCTCCTCAATTACAGCAACAGTTAATCGAGAAATACAAATTAATTTATCTGTTTCTTTATCTCTAATTTTTATATCCCAAACTTGAGTAGATCTTCCAATATGAATTGCCGATGCGAGCCCCACAACAATTCCTTTGCTAATACCTTTTAAATGATTTGCATTTATATCTAACCCAACTACTGTATATCCAGGTTTTGAAGCAATTATTCCTGCTATACTTCCTAGTGTTTCAGCAAATAAAACAGAAGCGCCACCATGTAAAATACCATGAACTTGATGAGTTCTTGAATCAACTGGCATTTCACCTTCTAAAGTATCATCATCTACTTTTGTAATTTTAATACCTAAGGTTTCAATCGCTGTATTTCTACATATATCATTAAGTGATTCAATTGTAAAAGTTTTTTTCCAAATACTCATAGTAATTCTCCAAATAAAATGATTTAAATATTTTTATCTAGTAGGAACAGGTTTGTCACCTGAATAATCATAGAAACCTTTTCCAGATTTTACTCCATACCATCCAGCTTCCACATATTTAACTAATAATGGACATGGACTATATTTTGGATTTCCAAATCCATCATGTAAGACATTTAAAATTGCTAAACATGTATCAAGACCTATAAAATCAGCAAGTTCTAAAGGACCCATTGGATGTCCCATTCCAAGTTTCATTGACGTATCAATTGATTTAATATCACCAACACCTTCATACACTGCATATATTGATTCATTTATCATAGGCAATAATATTCGATTAGCAATAAAAGCAGGGTAATCTTGAGATAAGGCAATAGTTTTACCTAATGATTGTGCAAATTCTTTTGTTGTTTCAAGCATTTCATCACTTGTAGCAATTCCGGGGATAATTTCTACTAATTTCATCACAGGAACTGGATTCATAAAATGTAATCCAATAAATTTATCAGGTCTATCTGTTGCAGCAGCTAATTTAGTAATAGATAAACTAGAAGTATTTGTTGATAAAAGACAATCTTCTTTAATGTGTTCTAAAATACCTTTGAATATTTTAACTTTTAAATCAAAATTCTCAGTTGCTGCTTCGATAATTAAATCTGCATTTTCAAGTGCTTTTGAATCAATATTTGTAGAAATATTTCCTAATGCCTTATCCATCTCTTCTTGAGAAATTTTTTCTCTTTGAACTTGTCTTCTAAGATTTTTTTCTATAGTTTCAAGAGCTTTTGTTAACGCTGATTCTGCAATATCTATTAAAACAACTTTATATCCAGATAACGCACTCACATGGGCGATACCATTTCCCATTTGACCTGAACCTATAATTCCTACTTCTTTAATTTTCATTATCTTTCCTTTTAAACTTTTTTATCATTTTTTAATAACCATACTTTTTCAATTCCATTTGATTTTCTTTTTAAACCACTTGGAAGATTCTCATTTTTTTCAAGTAATACCAATGAATATATATCAAAATAATATTCTTTAACTTCAAGGCTATCCACACAAAAAGGTGGACCTTTCATTGTACTTTGATCATATTCATAAGTTAGCAGTAGTTGAGAAACTCTATTTGTGATATTTAATAAATGAGCAGAATATTTTTTTCTCATATCTTGAGGTAGAGCAACCAGAGCCGCTCTATCATAAATTAAATCAACCTTTCCCAAAAGAGTTTCAGATAAATTGAAAAAATCTCCTACAAATACTTCTATATTTTCATGTTTATAAATTATAAAGTCACTTGTTTTTAAAATTGTTGCTTCTATTTTTAATTCAACAAATAGACTTTTAACAGCCAATTCATTTAATTCAACACCAACAATTTTGTGGTTTCTATCTAATAACCATTTAATATCTAATGTCTTCCCACATAAAGGAATAAAGATTCTTTTTTGTTTTTCTAGAAATAACTGTGAAAAATGTTTTATAAGCATAGGATTAACTTCATTCATATGAAAAGCTATTTCCTCTTTTTCCCATCTTTCATTCCAAAAATCTTTATCCAAAGTATCAACCTTTTATAATTTATTTGTTAAAGCAGGTACAAACTGAAGTACATCTGCAACTATTAAAACATCAGCTATTTCACCTATTGGTGCATCTTTATCTGTATTTATAGCAACTATAAACTCAGATTTTTTCATACCTGCAAGATGTTGGATTGCTCCTGAAACGCCACAAGCTATATATAATTTTGGAGATACTGTTTGTCCAGTAGTTCCTACTTGATGACTATGGTCAACCCATTCATTATCTGCAACTGGACGACTCGCACCTAATTCTCCACCAAGTTTTGTAGCTAGTGCTTGAATAATAGGAATATTATCTTTTTTACCAACACCTCTACCAGCAGTTACAATAATCTCAGCTTTAGTTAAATCTAAACCTTTTGCTTCAGCTTCTTCATAACTTACAAATTCTACATTTGAAGATCCTAAAGGAGTAATATTCTCAACACTTACAGAACCAATTGGTTCTTCTAAAGGAGAAAATGCACCAGCTTGGATAGTTATTACAGTTTTATTAGTTTTTGCTTTTAATTCTCTTCTTAATTTTGAGTTACAAGAAGGAACAATAAAAGAGCCATCTTTAAAATCAATTACTTCTGTAAATTGTGCAGCTTTTAAAGCAGTTGCAACTCTTGGAGCTAAATCCCAACCAAAAGAAGAGTGAATAAATACAATTACATCTGGATTTTCTTTTTCCACCACATCTAAAATCATTTGTTTATGTACGCTTGGGTTATATTCTCCAACATCATTTGCATTTGCTAAATATAGTTTTCCATCAAATTTTGGTAAATCAGATTCATAACCTGAGGCAACCATTACTTTTTCTGCCCCTAATTTATTTGCAAATCCAACTAAATCATAAGTTACATTTAATAACTTCTTTTCTTGATATTCACCAACTAATAATAATTTCATAATTACTTCCTTTTTTAAAGAACAGATGTCTTTTCTTTTAATATTCCGATTAATTTATCAACAAGTTCTGATACATCACCTTCTAAAACAAGGCTTCCTCCACTTTTTTGTGGATGGTAAAAATTAACTGTTTCATAAGAACTATCAACTGAAAAAAGCTCCGAAGAAGGAATTGTAAGTAACTCTTTTTTCTTAGCTTTCATAATATTTGGTAAAGTAGGGTATCTAGGAGTATTTAATCCTAATTGACAAGTTAAAACAACTGGTGTTGAAACTTTTACAATTGATTTTAAACCACCTTCAAGTTCTCTTTTAACAGTGATCCCATCTTTATATTCAAATTCTGCAATTGTTGAAACGCAAGACATATTTAATAATTCAGAAAGAATAATTCCAATTTGACCAGAACCTCTATCTTGAGACTGCATACCTGTAAATACAATATCAAAACCTTTACCTTTAGCAAAATCAGCTATCAAATTTGCAATTTGAAAAGGCTCTTTTAAAGATGATTGCTCATCTTCAATATGAACAGCATCATCACAACCCATTGCTAGTGCTTTTTTTAAAGCCTCTTTTACTCTTGCTGGTCCCACACTTAAAACTGTAATATCTACGTTATTTAACTGCTCTTTTAATTGAACTGCTTGTTCAATTGCATATTCATCGTACTCATTTATACGATATGCTAAATCATTTTCATCAAACCAATTTGCATTAGCATTTATTTTAAATTTTGATTCCATATCTGGAACTTGTTTAATACATACAAGTACTTTCATATTTTTATCCTTTTACGATTTTTTAAGTCTTTCAACAATTATTTCTGATAAATCTTTTACCACTAAGCTATCTTCACAATCAGCCATTTTTATCCCATCTTCAAACATTGTAAGACAGAATGGACAATTTGAGATCAAAGTAGGGGCTCCTGTTTCTTGAGCCATATTAACCCTTGCAATATTTATCTTAGTTCCAAGATGTTCTTCTGCAAGGATTCTTCCTCCTCCTGCACCACAACAAGAAGTATTTTTTCTACTCTTATCCATTTCTATAATATTTGCACCAGCTGCATTTAAAAGAGATCTTGGTTGGTCATCTATATCATTGTGTCTTACTAAATAACAAGAGTCATGATATGTACAATCAAATGATTCTTCTTTCATAGGAATTCGATTCTCTTTTTCTAATCTATCAAGGAAAACCGTATAGTGTTCAACTTGCGTTTCAAAACCTAAATCCCTATAATCTTTATTTAGTGTATTAAAACAGTGAGGACATGTTGTTACGATTTTAAGAACATTATATTTTCCTAAATTTTCAATATTTTCTCTTGCTAATTCTTGATATAAATATTCATTACCCATCTTACGAATAGGCTCTCCACAACATTTTTCTTCTTTCCCTAAAATACCAACTTTGATTCCTGAGGCATTACATATTTCAACAAAGTTCTTTGCAATTTTTTGATTTCTTGCATCAAAAGAAGCATAACATCCAACATAATAAAGAACATCAACAGGGTTTTTAACTATTTCATAAGTATCACTCATAATAACTACATCAAGTCCTATTGCCCAGTCTCCTCTTGAAGCCATTGCTAATCCCATTGGGTTACCATTTACTTCAACATTATCCATAGCTTGCATAACCTCATCACCTGCAAACTCACCTTCCATAAGAACAAGATTTCTTCTAAAATCAATGATTTTATTTACATGTTCATTGTTAGCAGGACAAATATCTTCACAAGCTCTACAAGTTGTACAAGACCAAATAGAGTCTTGTCCAATATCATCAATTAAATTTATATTTGGATCATTAAATGCAGCATTTCCAATTCTGTTTATTACACTCATTGGAGATAATGGTTTTCCTGTTGCATTAGCAGGACAAACATCTTGACACCGACTACAATTAATACAAGCATCTGCATCAAATATATCTTTCCAAGTAAAATCCGTTACTTTTGAAACACCAAAACTTTCTATTGTTTCATCTTCCATATTCAAAGTTACAAGTTTTCCTGTAGGTCCATTATCTTTAAATACATAATTAGCTGTTATTGTAAACATATGTCTTAATTTTGTAACTGGTATTACAATAAAAAAAGCTAAAACTATAAATAAGTGTACCCACCAAATTATTTTATGAGAAAGAAGAAGAGCTCCATCACTAACTTCTGAAAGCATATTTGCTATAACCATACCAACTGGTGAAAAAATCATCCATTCAGGATTAGTTTTTAATTCAGTTGCAGCCATTCTTACACCTTCAATTAAAAATCCTGTAATAAGAATTGCAAATAAAAGAACATGAATAATAGTATCTTCTTTTGAAGTTACTAAACTTTTAGGTTTAAACACAAATCTTCTTATGAATAACCCACCTAACATAATAATTCCAACTAAACCTGCAATATCTAAAGAAAATGAATATACTTTATAAAAGTCACCTTTTAAAAATACATAATCAAAAAATAAATCTGTAATATCAGCTTGAACAAAAACTAAAAATGTCCCTATAAACAAAATAGTAAATGACCAAAAAAATATACTATGTGCAATGCCAGGACGACTTCTTCTTCTAACTTTAATCTGTCCTGCCATATTAGTTAGCATAAATTTAATTCTTTCAACAAGATTATCTGTTCTATTTAAAGGTTTCCCTAATTGATATACTTTATATCTTTTGTAAAAAAGATATACAACATATCCCATAGCTAAAAAAGTAAAGAAGTACATAAGTGCAATTGTTGTTAAATTATTTCCAACATTCCAATATATTTCTCTAGATATTTCCATAATACTCTCCACATAAATCTAAAATCAAATCTCAAATAGTCTAGGAGTAAAAATTTTTACTCCTAAAAAGATTTATTTAATCAACATTTTTCCTATGATAACTCTTTGAATTTCACTAGTACCTTCATAAATCTCTGTAATTTTTGCATCTCTATACATTCTTTCTACTTCATATTCACAAATAAATCCATATCCACCATGAACTTGAATAGCGTCTTTTGTTACAAAAGTAGCAGTTTCAGAAGCTGAAAGTTTTGCCATCGCTGACTCCATAATATATGGTTTATTATTCTCTTTTAACCAAACAGCTTTATATATCATCAGCTTACTTTGTTCAATTCTAACTTTCATCTCTGCTAATTTCATCGATACTGCTTGGAAAGCAGAAAGAGGTTTACCAAATTGTTTTCTCTCTTGTGTATAATCAACTGATCTTTCAAAAGCACCTTCAGCAATACCTAATGCTTGTGCACCAATACTGATTCTTCCAGCATTTAGTGTTTCCATTGCTATTTTAAAACCATCACCTTCTTTTCCTAAGATATTCTCTTTAGGAACTACTACACCATCAAGACCAAAAGCAGTTGTATAACTTCCTCTGATTCCCATTTTTACTTCATTTTTTATAACTTCAACACCAGGAGTTGATAAATCAACGATAAATGCAGATAGACCTTTATGACCTAATGTTTTATCTTTTGTAGCAATTACAATACCTGTACCTTTATACGCACCATTTGTTATAAATATTTTAGAACCTGTTATTACATAACAATCATCTTTTTCCACATACTTAGTATCAATATTAACAACATCACTTCCTGCATTTGGTTCTGTTTGTAAAAAACAACCAATTTTTTTTCCTGTTGCAAGATCTGGAAGAAATTTTTTCTTTTGTTCTTCAGTTCCATAAGACAAAATTGGGCCACAACATAAAGAAGTGTGAGCAGCAATTAAAACTCCTGATGAAGCACAAGCTTTTGATACTTCTTCAACTGTCAATATATAAGAAAAATAGTCCATTCCAGCTCCACCATACTCTTCTGGAATGTATGTACCCATAAATCCTAAATCGCTCATTTGAGAAACTAAAGATTGTGGAATTTCATGTTTTTCATCAATTTCCATTGCAATAGGTTTTATCTCATTATCAACAAAATCTTTAATACTATCTATCAAAACTTTGTGATCTTCACTTAATTCAAAATTCATAATTATTCTCCTTAATTCGTTTAATATAAGGCAGTATATTTAGAAAAAATGACAATTTAATGATATTGGAAACAAGAAAATAGAAATAAATTGAAAGTATTTAATAATCTAATAATATATTATTAAAGAAAGAAATAATTGATTTAATTAATAAATATAAATATAACTAGCCCTTAAGATAGGGCTAGTTTGTTAATAAAAAAGTAATTAAGATTTGTTAGGCACTGAATTTTCAGTATCATCCCCCATTAAAATACTAGATTCTTTATGTTTACCTAATAATTTTGGTCTTTCTAATAAAAAATATAATACTAGACCAATCACAATTGCATAAATTGTAGATTTAGGATCAGGCATTGATAAAGTAATAGCAACAATACCAGAAACTCCTCTTTCAGTTGAATTTTTTAGCTGTTCCATTCCAACAAGAATACAAATATAAGCAGTCAATATCAAAGTAAGTGATAAAGCAATTGGTAA
>Ga0193951_1000093_pt1 | contig 38301 bp, 34 predicted proteins | sample BB_2_MG_FD_140370 | JGI IMG/M metagenome (GOLD analysis project Ga0193951, IMG submission 140370) | Microbial mat bacterial communities from the Broadkill River, Lewes, Delaware, United States - BB_2_MG | ecosystem: Environmental > Aquatic > Freshwater > River > Microbial mats | place: USA...
AAAATACCTTCTGGATCTTCGCCTGATAAAGTAAAAGCATCGGTATGACATACGCCAGAGGCTATCACCTTAACTAATACTTCGCCTTTCTTAGGCAGCATTACATCGATTTCTTCAATTGACAGAGCTTGTTTAGGACCCCAGGCAATAGCGGCTTTTGATTTAATAAATTGATCTGACATTTTGATTCTCACAGCTTTGTTGATGATTGTTGAATAGCGAAACTAATAGCTATTATATTTGTTTCTTCAGTGATGATAATATATGTTTTTTGTAAATCACTTTTACATATAGGTAACAATGATGAAGTGGGAAGGCATTAGTGAATTTGTTCATGTTGCAGAAACAGAGAGTTTTACGCAAGCCTCAAAAAAAATGGCTATTTCTACTGCGCAAGTGAGCCGACAAGTGAGTGCGCTAGAAGTGCGCCTTGATACAAAACTATTTTATCGCACCACACGTAAGGTTTCATTAACCGAAGAAGGGCGTATTTTTTATCAGCATTGTCGTAGTGTTCTTGACGGTTTAGATGAAGCCGAACGCGCTATTTCTAACTTGCAATCAAGACCCCATGGAAAAATTAAACTCACAGCGCCAACCACTTATGGCGAACAAAAGATCATGCCCTTGGTAAATGATTTTGTGAAAAAATACGGTGATGTAGAAGTTTATGCAAACCTAAGCAATCAAAAAATAGACTTGGTAGAAGAAGGCTATGATTTGGCCATTCGTCTTGGTAAATTACCTGATTCAACCATGATGGCTAAAAAATTAGGTAAGCGAACAAATTACCTTTGTGCTTCGCCAGCTTACTTGAATCAGTATGGGGTACCACACTCTTTATCTGAGCTTAGTAAGCATAGCTGCTTATTGGGTACGTTAGATTATTGGCACTTTAGTGATGACGGAAAAGAAAAAAATATCCGAGTTACCGGAAGGTTACGTTATAACAGTGGATATAGCCTAGTAGATGCAGCACTAAAAGGATTAGGGATTGTACAGCTCCCCGACTATTACGTGCAGCAGTACTTGCAAAACGGCCAACTTATTTCAGTGCTAGATAATATGAGAGAGCTTGATGAAGGCATATGGGCACTTTATCCTCACAACCGCCATTTATCACCCAAAATTAGGTTACTGGTTGAATACTTGTCAACACATCTAACTTAGTTATAAAATTTGGGCGCTCAGCGGGTATCTCGTTATCTTCTTTTTGGCATATATTTAGGATGCAAAGATAAGTAATCACACCAGGTACTAAAATTACTAAAATTAAAGCGTGGATCTGTTGCGTTATACCAAGTTGAAGGTTGATTAGCTTGTAAGCGAAAATATATTTTATGTCCATCAATAGCAACATAACAAATTAAAGTTTCTAAGGTATTGTTTTTAATTTGTATTTCAGCTAAATTTCGGTCGTTACGTTGATGTATAAGTGAGAATTTAGGTTGGGAAAATGCTGAGGTTGCTAATACTAACATAGTAAAAGAAACCAATATTTTAACTATGTTATTAACCATGATAACCTACCTTAAACATAAATTAGTCCTTATTTTATAATAAGTTTTTTAAATAATTAGTAGAAAATTAAATTTTTAGTAAATTATTTTAAATTTGGCATTGAAAGCTAAAACAGCTGCCTCCATAACTTACTTATACCGAAAAGAACACAGTAATTAAATTCACTGATTCAATTACATTATTACAAACGTGCCCCTATATTTAAACAGTGTATAAATAGTAGCACCAAACAAGAGAATAAATCATGGCGAATTTCGTTCCAGTAAGAAAAGAACAACATCAAAACTTAAAAATTTCTAATACACGCAATATTTCACACGTAGCTGGACAAAATATTATTCCTGTTGCTGCAGCTGAGTATGCACAATCATCTGCAAGCTTCCCTCTTGTTTTTGTTAAAAACCCAGATTCTGAGCGTTTCCGTAGTGTTGCTATGCTAGGTTTAGAAGCAGGCGAGAACTTATTTTTACAAGATGATAAGTGGACAGCTTTATCAATGCCGCAAAGCATTTCAATGGTTCCTTTTTCACTAGGCTTAGATCCTGACAAAGAAAACACATTAACAGCTTGTATTGATGTTGAGAGTGAATTTGTAGGTGAAGATAAAGATTTAGCATTGTTTGAAGAAGATGGTAAAGAGTCTGAAGTACTTGTTAATGTACAAAAAGCATTAGGCCGTTTATACGACAACGAAAGAATGACAGAAAACTTCATCAAAGAATTGCAAGAAAATGACTTACTGCAAGAAATTGAGCTAAACATTACTTTAGCAGCTGGTGAGAAAAAGAAATTAATCGGTATATTTACTATTAATGAAGAAAAAGTTAAAAACTTATCAGATGATAAAGTACTAGATTTCCACAAACGTGGTTTATTTGTACCAATTTATTCAATGTTAGGTTCGTTATCGCAAGTTAACAATTTAGTTAAATTACGTAACCTTTCTTCTGAAGTGAAAGTATCAAACGTACAAATTCTTCCTGTTCAAGAAGCTGCTGCAGAAAGCTAATTTCACATGAATAGTTAATATTAAAAAAGGAGCTTGTGCTCCTTTTTTGCTTCTATTGCTAAAAAATACACCTCCACTAAAGAGGGCATCTCATTTATAATGGTTGTCTTGCTGTTATCATAAATGAGAAAAAATTTGGCTATACATCTCCCTTTTGAAAAATTAAGTCATTGGCAACAAGTCGCCTTTGCTAGCGCACTATTAGAGCGCATGTTACCCAATTATCAAATGTTCAGTGAAAGTAGTCAGTTTGGTGATTATGCCATTTTGAGAAATCAACTTGATTTAGTTTGGCAGTGGTTAGATAAAAACCACGCAATTAAAATCAATGTTAATGCGCAACTGAATAAATTAGAAGAACAAACGCCTGATCCAGAAGCTTTTGACTTTTTTGGTGTTTTCCCAGCTCTTGATGTTTGTATGGCAATGATGTCTTTATTACAGCTAATACAATCTAATGGTAAAGACAAAGAGCATGAAGATATAACCAGTATTAGTCGTTTATCGCATAACAGCGTCAATTACTACGTTGAGTTGTTACTGCTTGATGAAGGCGTAACTGATGTTCAAGCTGCTGAAGTAAACGAGCATCCTTTATCGGTTTGGGAAAAAGAAACCCAAGATGAACTCTTTGACTTTTTAAAGCTTGCTGCAGAAAACAAACGCTCATGTCAGTTAGCTAAAGAAATGGTTTTATCTGAAGGCTTATCTAACCTTGGTATTGAGATAGTATAATTTAGTCTACAAAAATTTAGGTACACACATGAACTTAATACAGAAAACGCTGACAGTATTAGTGTTGTTTTCATCTTTGACGGCTCAAGCAACTAGCCAGATAGAAAAAATTAACAATATTGAAGCAACAATCAAAAAAGCAATGAAAACCTTTCAAGTGCCTGGTGTTGCGGTCGCAATTATCAAAGACAACAATGTTGTTATGAGCAAGGGCTTTGGTGTTATTGAAGCGGGCGAAAGCGATAAAGTGACACCTGATACTTTATTTGGTATCGCATCAAACACCAAAGCGATGACGGCGGCAATTTTGGCAAGCTTAGTTGATGAAGGTAAGCTAACTTGGAAAACTAAGGTGATTGATATAATCCCTGAATTTCAAATGCCTGATCCTTACGTTACCCGAGAATTCACCATTATCGATTTATTATCACATAACTCTGGTTTAGGTAAAGGTGCTGGCGATTTAATGATTTGGCCACAAACCACCTTAACTAACGCTGATGTAATTAAAGGCTTAAAACACTTACCACAAGTGTCTAGTTTTCGTAGTGAGTTTGCTTACGACAACTTAATGTATGTTATTGCTGGCGAAATTATTGCTAAATTAACTTCAATGACATGGCAAGAAGCTATTCAAGCGCGAATTTTTACACCATTAGGTATGACTAATACTCGACCAACATTTTCTCTCATTCCTAAGAATAACCACAATGTTGCACGAGCTCATGTGCCAATGGAAGGTGAGTTAACTGTTGTTGGCGGTAATTTTTTAGAAAAATTTACTTCTGCTGGTGCAGTTGCCTCAAGTGTTAGCGACATGACCTTATGGTTAAAAGCATTGTTAAACAAAGGCGCATATACAAATAGCGCTAATCAAGAAGCACGTTTATTTTCAGCAGAGCAAAGCACTGCCATGTGGCAAGCGCGTACCATTTTACCTGTGTCTGCCGCTGATACTAAACAAGATAAAACTCACTTTGCTGCTTATGGCTTAGGTTGGTTTTTAAAAGACTATCATGGTGTGAAATTAATCCATCATAGTGGTGGTATCTTGGGTATGGTGTCAAAAGTTGTTGTAGTACCAGAAGAAAACTTAGCCATGGTTATCTTAACTAATCAGCAATCAGGCGATGCATTTAATGCTATTTATTTAGAAATATTAAATGAGTACCTAGAGCTAACACCTAAAGATTGGGTAACCTATTTTCACGATAAACGAGAAGCTCAAAAAGCGAAAGAAACCGTTCGATTAGCCAAAGCAGCAGATGTCGTTAACAAAAACTCGTCTCATTCATTACGATTAAAAGCATACGCACAAATGTATACTGATAATTGGTATGGTGATATTAATGTTACTTATAAAAATAACCAGCTTAATATGCAATTTACTAATACACCTGAATTGAAAGGTAAGTTAGAGCATTATCAGTACAATACCTTTATTGTACGTTGGGATGATAGAAGTCTTGAAGCTGACGCTTTTGTTAATTTTCACTTGAATGAAGTTGGTGAAATTGAATATGTCACAATGAAAGCTGTGTCTAATGCCACAGACTTTAGTTTTGACTTTCATGACCTTAAGCTAAGACCTAACGTTAAAAACTAAAGGCCTTTAGCTGTAATTCAGTAACAAGTGCAATAAAGCACTTGTTACTGCTCAATAAACAATAGTGAATAAAAACTCACTATTGTTTATTTTAACTATTTTGATATAAACGATAAGCAACTTGTCCGGCAATTTTTTCTTTTAATAGCTGCCAATTGCTAGGTAATGCTTGATCACTTTCCGCTTCCATTTCTACATAAATAAGCGCTTGTTCGCTCAACCAACCCTGGTTTAATAGCTCACAAGTTTGTGAAATTAAGTTTTGTCGAAAAGGGGGATCAATAAAAACCACATCAAATTTCACCGGTGTTTGAGTTTTTAAAAACGCCAAGGTGTCTGTATTAGATACCACAATATCGTCAGACTTCAGCAATTGCTTATTCGCCGATAATTGTTTAGCTGCCGCTTTGTTCAGTTCCATTAAATGAACGTTAGCAGCTCCACGAGAAAGCGCCTCAAAACCTAGGCTACCTGCACCGGCAAAGCAATCTAAACAGTTTGCACCATGAATATAAGGCATTAACCAATTAAAGAGCGTTTCTTTCACACGGTCTGCTGTTGGTCTTAAGCCCTCTGCTGCTAATACTGGTAATTTTCGACCTTTATGCTTACCAGCAATAATACGAATGCTGCCTGATGCAGCCTTTTTCTTTTGTTGTTTTTTACCTTGACTCATATCGCTGACAGTTATCATTATTAATGCTAATATAGCGGCAATTTTACACCATAATGATATCCAAGCGAACTGAAACCTTTAGTTGAATTCGTTTAGATACAGCAATTACTCTTAGGTCAAATAAAGTGTCTAAAAAGAAAAAAGGTATGTTTGGGTGGCTAGGTTTTGGCCGAAAAGCAAAAGAAGAAACTGTTGATGAAAATAATACGCCTGCAGAACAAGCAGCTATAGAATCAGAAACTATTGATAAAACAGAAGTTAATGAAGCTGGTGACGTTAGTGTTACTGAAGAAGTTGTTGCTAAGGCAGAAGTAAAGGTTGAAGATATTCTGCCAGAGCCAGAGCCAGAGCCAGAGCCAGAGCCAGAGCCAGAGCCAGAGCCAGAGCCAGAGCCGCTCACACATAAGGAAATAGAGCCACAGTCAGAGTTGCTTACCCCTAAGGAAGTAGTACCAGAGCCTATTACAGCCAAAGCTGTGGAGCTAGAACCTGAGTCTTTTACATCGGAAGAAGTAGCGGCAGAATTACCAGTCTCTACCGAAGTTGAATTGCCTGTTTCTGAAGAAGTGATAGCAACAACTGAGCCGCTTGATGAATCAGCAGATGAACCTGAAATATTAGAAACGCCTGAGGCAGTTGAAGTTCCAGCTGTTATTGAAGAAGAGAAAAAAGAAGAGAAACTTGGCTTTTTTGCTCGACTGAAAAAAGGTTTAAGTAAAACACGCCAAAATTTAGGTGGTGGTTTATTTGACCTGTTCCGAGGCAAGCAAATTGATGATGATTTATTTGAAGAGCTAGAAACTCAATTACTATTGGCTGATATTGGTATTGAAACTACCATGAAAATTATTGACTCGTTAACGCAAAGTGCTAATCGTAAGCAGTTAAAAGATGCTGAAGCGCTTTACGAGTTATTAAAAGTAGAGTTAAAAAAGGTTATTGAAAAAGTTGATCAACCATTAGTTATCCCTGACAGTGATGGACCATTTGTGATGTTAATGGTTGGTGTTAACGGCGTTGGTAAAACAACAACCATTGGTAAGCTAGCAAAACAATTTCAAGCCGAAGGTAAATCGGTTATGTTAGCAGCAGGTGATACTTTTAGAGCTGCCGCAGTAGAACAATTACAAGTATGGGGCGAACGTAATAATATTCCCGTTATTGCTCAACATACCGGTGCTGATAGCGCATCAGTAATTTTTGATGCAATAAGTGCTGCTAAAGCACGTAAAATAGATGTTATTATTGCTGATACAGCAGGGCGTTTACAAAATAAAGCACACCTAATGGAAGAGCTTAAAAAAGTTGTTAGAGTAATGAAAAAACTCGATGTAAATGCTCCTCACGAAGTTATGCTAACCCTTGATGCTGGCACAGGTCAAAATGCCTTAAGTCAAACTAAGTTATTTGATGAAGCCGTTGGTTTAACTGGCTTAACCGTTACTAAATTAGACGGAACAGCTAAAGGTGGTGTGGTCTTTGCCATTGCGGATAAACATAATATTCCAATTCGCTATTTAGGTGTTGGTGAAGGTATTGATGATCTTCGTCCATTTAATGGTAATGATTTTATTGATGCTTTGTTTGTGAAAGAGTAATAAACTAAAACAAGACTTCTTTAAAAATATGCTTAAAAAACAATAATTATGATTAGCTTTAGCCATGTAAACAAAACTTATCCTGGTGGTTTTCTTGCTTTAAAACAAGTGAACTTCGAGCTACAAGCCGGTGAAATGGCCTTTCTAACAGGTCATTCAGGTGCAGGTAAAAGTACGCTCCTAAAGCTAATCTCTATGATGGAAAAACCAAGTTCGGGTAGTATATTGGTTAACAACACCGAACTTGCTAGCATTACTTATAATCAAATTCCTTATGTTCGACGTGGCATAGGCATGATTTTTCAAAGTCATAACCTACTTAAAGACCGAACCGTTTTTGATAATGTAGCCTTACCATTAATTATTGAAGGCGTTAGCCACCGAGAAATTAAAAAACGTGTTGAAACTGCGCTAGATAAAGTACATTTAAGTGCAAAACTAAAGTGTTTTCCTCATATGTTGTCAGGTGGAGAACAACAGCGGGTTGGCATTGCTCGCGCTATTGTTAATAAACCACCCATTCTGCTTGCTGATGAACCTACTGGTAACTTAGATCCAAAATTATCCCTTGATATTATTCGCCTCTTTGAAGAATTTAATGCCGCCGGTGTTACGGTACTTATTGCAACACATGATCTTGGCTTAATTGCTCGCATGAGATATCGCACCTTAACATTAAAAGAAGGTACCATGATTAATGATGGTATTGTTGATGGTTTACAGGCACAAGGAGCGGCTTATGAGTAACAACTTACACTCAAGTGGATTAAGTCAACGAACTTCATTTTTAAGAAGCTTATTAACCTTACCTATTCGTCACTTACAACAAGCTGTGGGCAGTTTAGGTGACTTATGGCGAACACCTTTTACCTCAGTAATGACCGTGTTTGTCTTAGGTATTAGCTTAGCCTTACCAGCAACATTACATTTGTTTGTAAAAAATGCTCAGCAAGTGAGTGAACAATGGGACAGTGCATCACAAATCACGCTTTTTTTAAAATTATCCACCACAGAAAAAAGTGCAGAGAACCTAGTAAAACGTATTAAGTTATATTCGGAAGTGAGTGACGTTCGCTATATTTCTGCTCAGCAAGCGCTGAAAGAGTTTAAAATATTATCTGGTTTTGGCGAATCGTTAGAATATTTGAATGAAAATCCTTTGCCAGCAACTATTTTAGTCTCGCCTACCGAGCGTTCTAGTCAAGCCAGTGCCGCCAATGAATTATTAGCAAAACTAAAACAAGAACGTGAAGTTGATCAAGGTAAACTTGATTTAGAATGGCTAACACGCCTAGAAGCTGTAGCACGTCTTATAGAAGATATTGTGATTGGTGTTGCTTTGCTATTATGTCTGTCGGTGGTATTAATTGTAGGTAACACTATTCGCTTAGCAATTTTGAACCAAAAAGATGCGATTGCTGTAATGAAACTTGTTGGCGCAACAGACAGCTTTATCCAAAGACCTTTTTTGTATAGTGGCATGTGGTATGGGGTTTTTGGCGGATTATTATCGTGTTTATCAGTCGCAATATTGGCGCAATATTTAACTGGCTCTATCAGTGAATTAACCGATTTATATCAAAGTAATTTCCAATTACAGGGCTTAGCATTTAATGAAGCTTTATTGCTGATAGCGATAGCGGTTATTTTAGGTTTAGCAGGTAGCTATATCTCTGTACGTAAACATATTCGTGCTATTGAACCTAACGCAGAATAATCTTGATTTCACACATTATTCGTCATTAAGTTATCTTTATGTTTTTTAAATAAAAAACCGATAAAACACACTTTTTAACAAATATTTCATAAAATTAATGAAAGTTCATCTTGTTTTGCCCTATCTATTAAGATAATGTTTATGCTCGCTCAAGGTTGCTAGCAAGGCATCTATAGTTAACTAGCTTCATTTATGTTATAATTTCGAGTGAAGAAATCTTTTTTAAGTAAAAAAATTTGGTAAAAAACAGAGGTTATTTATATGAGTGATACAATGCAACTTACCGTACCACGAAGTGGCAGTATTGAATCTTACATGCAATCAGCATATAGCATTCCTATGCTTACCGCTGAAGAAGAGCAAGATCTCGCGACTCGCCTCTATAATGACAATGATTTACAAGCTGCACAAAAGCTTATTATGTCGCATTTACGTTTTGTTATTCATGTAGCTAAAGGTTATTCAGGCTATGGCTTAGCACAAGCTGATTTGGTACAAGAAGGCAACGTTGGCTTAATGAAAGCTGTTAAACGTTTTAACCCTGAGGTGGGTGTACGTTTAGTGTCATTTGCAGTTCATTGGATCAAAGCAGAAATTCATGAGTTTGTTTTAAAAAACTGGCGCATAGTTAAAGTTGCAACTACAAAAGCACAACGTAAATTATTCTTTAACCTACGTAAAAATAAAAAGCGTTTAGGTTGGTTCAGTAATGATGAAGTAAATACAGTTGCTGAAACATTAGGTGTAAGCACTAAAGATGTGTTGGAAATGGAAAATCGCATGAGCAGCCATGACCAAGCATTTGAATTGTCTTCAGACGAAGATGATGGCGCAAGTGCTGGAAACTTCTCTCCGGCGTTATATCTGGAAGATAAACAATCAGATTTAGCCGTTGAAGTAGAAAATGCTAACTGGGAAGATCATGCAAACACACGTTTATCGACAGCATTAGTTGCGTTAGATGAACGTAGCCAAGACATTATTAAAACGCGTTGGTTAGCAGAAGACAAAACAACGTTGCAAGATTTGGCTGACAAATACCAAATTTCTGCTGAACGTGTTCGTCAATTAGAGAAAAATGCGTTGAACAAGCTTAAAAGCACTATGGTTCTGTAAGCAACCTGTGTAAAACTTGTTTAACATAATAAAAACCGGCATTAGCCGGTTTTTTTGTTTTTATCGTCTGTACTTACTCTTATCAATACTGTTAATACTATCGCGTTAACAGCCGTTTAAGTTGACAATTACTGGTAATATTTATGCTGAGTTGGTTAACAGCATAACTAGGTATAAATAAGGGGTAAGGCATTGTCGTTTGTTTATTCTTGCCGCGTTATTGCTGCTTTGTTATAAGCGGTAACGATGAAAACGTTATAAGGTGGTTAGGTCGCGACCAATGTGCAGATACAAAAAAGGCAAAACAACTGTAATGTTGTTTTGCCTTAGTATTTGTTGTGCTATTTCAGCTAAGTTAATAACTTAAGTTGTTATTAAGCCCAGGTTATTCAGGCTGTAGCGCTAACACCTTATCAATGTCTTCAGCGTTGTGACGATTCTCAAGCTGTTCCCACGCTTCTCCCCAAGTTTTATTGACGATACGGCCACGTTGAAAAGCTGGACGAGCTAACATTGCTTTTGCCCAACGTTGAACATGTGTGTAATCATCTACTTGTAGGAATGTTTTAGCGCTGTAAAGCTCTCCTAACACTAGGTTGCCATACCATGGCCACGTTGCAATATCGGCGATACTTAGCTCATCACCCGCGATGAATTCATTTTTAGCTAGCTGCTTATCTAACACATCTAATTGTCGTTTAATTTCCATGGTAAAACGATCAATCGCATATTCAAATTTTTCCGGAGCATAATTATAGAAGTGTCCAAAGCCGCCACCTAAATAAGGTGCAGAGCCATGTAACCAAAATAACCAATTCATCACCTGTGCGCGCTTAACAGTGTCTTTTGGCAACAAAACATCAAACTTCTCTGCTAAGTACACTAAAATTGAAGCCGATTCAAAAACAGGCAGTGGCGTGTCATAACTGTTATCAACTAGCACTGGAATTTTAGAGTTAGGATTAATGGTTACAAAACCCGATGAAAACTGATCACCTTCACCAATTTTAATCATGTGAGCATCATATTGTGCATCTTTACCTAGTGACAATAGCTCTTCTAGCATGATTGTTATTTTTTGGCCATTTGGCGTACCCATGGAATACAACTGTAACGGATGTTCTCCAATAGGTAAGGCTTTATCATGTGTCGCCCCAGAAACGGGACGATTGATATTGGCCCACTTACCGCCACTTTCAGCGTCATGAGTCCAAATTTCGGGTGGTATATATTGCTCTAACATTATTGTCACTCCTAAACGTAAATATGCGTTGTAGTCTTACTTTTTAGTCCAAGCAAACTGTGCAAATGCATCATCAACAGGTGTATTGCCAATGTGATTTGTGTAGTTACTAATTACTTTTTGAGCAAGGCCTAATATAATTTCTAAAACTTGTTGTTCACCATAACCAGCTTCGTAGAATTTATTCAATTCTTCTTGCGTTACATTACCACGATTACGCACAATAATAAGCGTCATATCTAATAATGCTTGTAACTTAGCTGTTGGCATTGATTCTTGATTACGTAACGCTTCTGTTAACTCAGGATTAACCTTCATTGAATGAGCAATACCTGTATGCGCTGGTACACAATAGTGACAACCGTGCTCAACATTGATTCCTTGCCAAACAACCGTTAACTCTTCTGCATCAAATGAAGTTTCACCAAATAACTTGTGAAGTATTTGATAGCCTTCAAGTGCTTGAGGAGAGCTTGCTAAAACGCCATGTAAGTTTGGTAACATGCCGAACGCCTTTACTGAACCTTCTAATAATGGCTTGCTTGCTGCTGGTGCTGATTCAATTGTGTGCGTAGTTAATGTTGTCATAATATTTTCCTATTTGTATTGATTTATATTAATTTGTACCGATCGGTATATGTGAATTGAATGTATTGTACCTATCGGTATGTTAAAGTCAACTTAGTTTAAAAACTTTTCGTGTTTACATTAGGCCCAGTTAACACTATTTCTTTATTAATTAAGGGATTAGATAATCAGGAATTATTTATTTAGCGATTAATTTCATGAGCTCGATTTAAGAATTAGTTAAGGTATAGAGAAAATACAAGCAAGAAGCGAAGCAAATTAATATATTGATCTTAATAGCGTTTTAAAGAATTAACTTTGACAATACTGAGAAGGTTTGAGATTCTAACTAACATGGAAGAAAAATTTGTATGTTTCAGTGACACTTAGGGTTAAGTAATTGAACAATCGATTTTATAACGATAATGCTACAGGATTAGCGCAACAATACCTTTCCAAGTCGTTTGAAGAGGTTCACCAAAGTTGGTTGCAGCTTTTGCCATCAATAATTGAAAATCCTAATGCGCGTATTTTAGATCTTGGAGCAGGCTCAGGCCGTGATGCTAAATACTTTGCTGAACTAGCTGCCCACACTCATCAAACCAACAATAATATTCAAATTTTTGCTGTTGAACCGGCACAATCATTGGCACTTATTGGGCAAAGTACGACAAAAGATATCAAGGTAAAATGGCTAGACGATTCATTACCAGCACTCACCAAGGTGACTCAACAAGAAGTTAGTTTTGATTTAATTTTACTCAGTGCTGTTTGGATGCATATTCCACCGAGTGATCGCGCTCGTTCAATACGTAAATTGGCAAACCTACTTAAACCTGGTGGCAAACTCGTTATTTCACTGCGTCATGGACAAACCGCTGACGACTACAAAACCCGAAAAATGTTTGATGTGTGTGCCGATGAATTAAAACAACTGGCTGCCGACGTTGGTTTATTTACCAAGCTAGAAACCGTAAAAGAAACAGATAAACTAGGCCGTAATCATGTTTCTTGGCAAACCGTGGTGCTGCAACTACCAGACGATGGTAGCGGCGCTTTCCCTTTTATTCGCCACGTTGCCTTAAACGACGGTAAATCTGCGACACATAAGCTCGCCTTGTTAAGAGTTTTACTGCGCATTGCTGATGGTCACCCCGGTGCTGTACTTCGTAGAGAAAGCTCACCTTTTGGTGACCGAGTTATTTTACCTGCTGGTTTAGTGGCGCTTTACTGGTGTCATCAATATAAAGATTTAATTGATGACCAGAAGCTTTTTCAAACCCCGAATAAAAACCCTAATATGGGCTTTATGAAAGCCGATGGTTGGCACAAATTAACCCACAGAACCGCATCAGATTATCGTATTGGCAACTTGTTTGTCGGTAATGATGCTATTGCACTACATAAAACATTATCGGCGGCGGTAAGTAATATTAAAAATATGCCGTGTAAATACATTACCTTTCCAAATCAAGAATCTAACAGCGACAAGCCTGTATTTGAAGTAGCCAATAGAACCGTTAAAGCGAAAGATAGCTTGTTTCTTGATTTACAATCACTTGAACAATGGGGTGAATTTTCATTACCAGAATCAACTTGGTTGGCTTTTAATCGCTACGCTTGTTGGATTGAACCTGTTTTAGTCAGCGAATGGGTGAAAACCATGGCGGGTTATGCGGGGAACAGCCAACACGCATCACCTGAAAACCAATACTATTTACATCAAGCGTTAAACTGGTTAGAGCCTGTGCGCACCACCACAGAAGTACGTAAACGTTTTGAGCAAGTAAAGCACAAGTCACCTGAAGTAGCGCAATGTGTTTGGTCGGCTAAAGCATTAAAGAATAAATTTGACATAGATCACAGCATGCCATTTTCGCGCTGGCCTAATAACGACTTATGGAATTTACTGCCCACCGATAGCGTTATCAACAATCAAAAAAGCGACCGACTACCCACTGAGCATAAGTTAACGCAATCGAAAGAACGCATTCAACATTGGTGGCAAGCAGCATGGCTTAATGATGTGACAACTGACAATAAAAAAGCCGATATAAATACAAAAGCTGCTACAACGGCACAGAAAGATGAAGTAAATGAGATGTCCGCTGGTTATGCAATCAGCACTAAGATGTTTCCTGAAACACCAGAAATCACCGCTGAAACACAAGTTGAAAACCGCCAACGTAAACGCTTCTTTGCCGAAGCGAATATTGCCCTACCGGGGTTAAACTCAGACAATGAATCAATAGATGATTTGTTTGAAGCACTAGTAATGCAGCGCGGGCGATTGAAAGAAATGCAGCAGTTGAGAGAGTGGTAGAATCAACCTCGTAAACAACTAACTTGATGAGTTTTTAATATATAATTAACCCACCGCCAGCTTAGCTGTCTCATGCCACAAATACGCTGGCATGGGATGTTTTAATTTCCATGTAATATTCATTGGTTGGCTACCTTCATATTTTACAAAATCAACAGGGCCAAAGTTAACAAAACCCATAGTTCTACCGCTTTCATCTTTGGCTTGTTCACGTACAAATAAAATGAAAGTTTTGTTGTTTTTCTTTTGCTCGATATAACCTAAACCACGTCCAGATGTAGGTTTGGCGTTATTTTGCGTTTGCCAATGGAATAAAGTCGGACTTATTGCGTAATCGTGATACATGGTGGTTGCTGTGAACTGACTTTCACATTTATTAAGGGTAACAAAAAGCAATTCAGTATTAGCATTGGCTACATTAAGCACACCTTCACGGCTAGATGATTTTTTGCTAAAAGTACTATCACCAAAGGCCACAAGAATATGCTCTTTAGGATAACGAACGTGCATACTTAATGGTGTGCTATCGACAACGGTATTCTTCACTTTTGGCATCGCAAACTCATTTACGTCTAAACGGTCAATTAATAACGCAATAACTTCTGCTAACTCTGCTTGTAGTTCTGGATGTTTTAGCGCGGCTAAACTCTGTTCGATATTATCAAAACCAAGCTTATTACCTGCATTATCCCAAAAATCGTAATGGCACATTAATGAAAGTAACTTTGCATCTTTATTGGTGTTTTCTACTGCACTTAATGAAAAATCAGCTTGTACTAATTTCTGTAAAAAACGCAAATGTGAAATAGAAGTACAGTTTAATAAACGGTTATTAATGGCACGATAGTATGCGGCATAAACTTCTTTTTCTTGTTCTGCTATTTCTTTGTCCTTTGCCTTGTTCACTAAAGTAAACCAACCACCAAACTTGCCGACTTTTACTTTATAAAGGTCTTCAAGCGCATATTGCTCATTAATATGCAAAAAATTAGTTAGCGTTAACGGAAGTGTTGTATCTTCTGAAAATTTATTAATTAAGCTAATAAACCGATTTTGATTTAAAGATGCGCGCCTGATATTACTTAAAATCATCGCTTGTGTTTTTTCTTGTAACTCAATACGACAACCTAAAGGTAGATGAGGGAAACCTTGCTTGATCTCTTTATCAATAGATTGGTTGGTTTTACCTGTTAGTGCTCTGAACTTACTTGAAAAGTCATACTCAGGCCGCGAATTGCCAACAAAATCTAAAATGGTACAACATTCTTTGTTATCGGTTAAACGTAAACCGCGCCCAAGTTGTTGCAAAAATATGGTTAAACTTTCGGTTGGTCGTAAAAACAATAAAGTATCTAGATCTGGAATATCGACACCTTCGTTAAAAATATCAACAACAAACAAAATGTTAATTTGTTTCGATTTTAACGCCTGCTGCATTACCTCGCGATCTTTGCTGTTGTCGCTGGTTAATACGCCACAAGCAATGCCTTTTAACGTGAACTTTTGCGCCATAAATGTGGCGTGTTCTTTACTGACACAAAAAGCTAATGCGCGCATTTGTGTTATGTCGGTTACGACTTCATCAAGGCTTTGTAAAATGCGTAAAACACGTTGATCGTTATGCGTATATAAATTGGTTAACTCAGCAATATCATAACGGCCTCTAGACCATGATATTTTGGTTAGGTCGGTATCATCGTCAATAGCAAAGTATTGAAACGGTGAAAGGTGTCGTTGATTGATCGCTTCTGGTAATCGAATTTCTGCCGCGATGACGTTGCAAAAATCACTTAATATATCTGTACCGTCATGGCGCTCTGGTGTTGCCGTTAAACCGAGTAATATTTTAGGGGTAAAGTGTTTTAATACTGCACGATAGCTGCTGGCAGAAACGTGATGTACTTCATCAATAACAATGTAGTCAAAATAATCTTCACTCAAGTTAAGTGTATCTAATTGATTACTCATTTTTGAATTTAGGCTTTGAATAGAAGCAAACAAGTGTTGGTACTTATTTGGTTTGTTATTGCCAACCCATAATTCACCAAAGCTGCTATTTTTTAAAACGCCACGGTATGCACCTTGCGCTTGTTTTAAAATTTCTTCACGATGTGCAATAAATAGAAAATTAGCTTCTGGGTTATCACGGTAAAAATTGGCAAAATCAAATGCTGAAATAATAGTTTTACCTGTGCCTGTTGCGGCAACTACTAGGTTTCGGTAGCGATTATGTAATTCACGCTCAACTTGTAACTTTTCTAATATGGTTTGCTGGTGTGAATGCGGTTTTATATCAAAGTAGAAGTTAGCTGATGTATTACTAAAACTACCTTTGGCTTCTTGAAGTGCGTTAGTTAATTTTTCACGACTTTCTATTTCACCATCAAAGTATTCAAAGTCAGGTGATTCCCAGTAGGTTTCAAAGGTACTTAACGATTTTTCAATGATATGCGGAATTTCTTTAGAGGTAATTTTCAAGTTCCACTCTAAACCACTAGTTAACGCTGAATGCGATAAATTAGACGAGCCAATGTAGCCAGTATGAAAGCCCGTATTGCGCATAAACAAATAAGATTTAGCGTGTAACCGTTCGCGGTTGGTGTTGTAACTGAGTTTTACTTCGGTATTAGGAAGAGATGCTAAAAACTCAACCGCTTTGGCGTCCGTTGCACCCATATACGAGGTGGTAATTATTTTTAATTGTTTGCCACTCCGAGTAAAAGATTCTAATTCTTTTTTAAATATACGAATGCCAGCCCACTTAATAAATGATACTAGCCAATAGATTTTGTCAGATGATTGTATTTCTCTTTTAATTTCAGTTTCTAACGAGATGCCTACATTACTGCCACAAAATAACTCACTTTGCGTTAGCCCTGTTATTGGCATGATGGCGTCAACGTATTTTGGGAGATCAGCAGAGATAGGATTAGCTTTATCAAATAGCGCGGTAAGTATTTTTCCTTGGCTGTCTAACAGGTTTTCACTAATGAGTTCTTCATCTTTAATATGAGTGCTTAGCCATTTAACGATAGTATTGGCTAAGTTAATTTGATCATGAATTCGAGTGTCACCACTAGGCACTGAGTCCATAGCTATTTCAATCAAACGGGTTAAGAATCTTGATAACCATGTTGCCGCTTCGCCAGCTTCTAGTTTTCTTTCACCAACATAAAAAGCGTCGCGGTCTAAATTACTTTCAACTAACTGCGTGATTAACTGTTCGTAAATGCCAGTTTGATTCATGAAAATCCTTCTCTATTTAATACTTCTAATTGCTTAAGGCAACGTCTTCGTCTTGTTTTTGCTGCCTTCCTTTATCGTCGGAGAATTGATACTTTGAGCTTTTTTATTTGAAGAGCATGGGCTATAACTTCCTTATTACATCAAGATATCAATATACAATATATTATATGAAGCTAATTAGAACGTTAAGTATTAAATATTATTAAAACCATTAGAATCAGCTTCGTTGAAACCTAACCCTAATATTTTTAACAATTACTAAATTACTGTTTTTTGATCAGTTTAAATTGCTTTTTGCCGCGTTGGATAATCCAAAAACGGTCAAAGAGTGGAAAGTCTAACGATGCCTCTGCATGGTCGATTCGTTCGCCGTTCACTTTAATGGCATTATTGCTTATCAACTCTCTAGCAATACGCTTTGAATTAGCAAGCTTAGCGGTAACTAACAAGTCACATATATTACTATTGTGACCGATAGTGATAACGTCTAACCCGTCTAGTTCAAGTTGTGTTAGCTCTGATAAGCTTAATTGCTGCACATTGCCATTAAATAGCGAAAAACTGATACGCATTGCACTGTTTAAACCTACTTCACCATGCACAAAATGCGTGAGTTGCTCGGCCAATATTTGCTGCGCCTTAGGTTTGCCTTTACTTAATTGATCGGTACGTTGAATGTCATCAATCTCTTCATTAGACAAGAAGGTGTAGTAACGTAGGAAGTGGTATACATCGGCATCGTCGGTGTTTAACCAAAACTGGTAAAAGGCATAAGGTGAGGTTTTGCTTGGGTCAAGCCAGATTGCGCCACCTTCGGTTTTACCAAACTTGGTGCCATCTGATTTAGTAATGAGTGGCAGCGTTAACCCGTACACTTTAGTTTTATTAAGGCGACGAGTTAGATCAATACCACTCACAATATTGCCCCATTGGTCGTTACCGCCTATTTGTAAACAGCAGCCAAAACGTTTATTTAGCTCTGCAAAATCAAAAGACTGTAGTAATGAGTAACTAAATTCAGTAAACGAAAGTCCTTGCTCTGGACGCAGTAATCGTTGTTTGACCGACTCTTTATTTATCATTGCGTTAACAGAGAAATGCTTACCGACATCGCGAAAGAAATCGAGTATATTCACTGAGCCAATCCACTCGGCATTGTTTTGAATGGTTAGCGGTTGTGCTAAATGTGCCGTCATTACCTCTTGTATTTGTGCAGACAATGCATCAACCCATTGTTGAACCGTTTGCTTGGTGTTTAATGACCTTTCTGTGGCTTTAAAGCTTGGATCGCCTATTAAACCCGTTGCGCCACCAATTAAGGCAATACATTGATGGCCAGCATCTTGAAATCGTTTTAGCATCAGCAACGGCACTAAGTGTCCAATATGCAAACTTCCTGCTGTTGGATCAAAGCCACAATAAACCACTTGCGGTGTTTGTAATAGCTTACCAAGTTCTTCTTGCTGGCTGATTTGAGAAAGTAAACCGCGTTGGGATATATCGTTCAATAGTTGAGTGGTCATATTTTCGCTCTAGCTTTAACTGTTTTATTTAAGTAATGAGTAAAGCTAGGTTAAAGAAGTTAATACATCTCAACAATGTCCCTAAAGGGATAGAGAATAGAATTAATTGCGAGCGATATGATTTAAAAACAACTGAAATAATTCACTTAACGAAGCAACGTTGAGCTGTGAATATATGCGTTTTCGATGGTTTTTTACTGTGCCAATGGTTATCGACAAATGCGCGGCAACATCTTTAGAGTCATACCCTTGTACTAATAGCGCTGTTATTTCTTGCTCTCTTAACGTTAGTAGATCTTTACCAAAAGTAGCGACTCCTTCCTTGATCGCTTGGCTGATATTGCTGTGTTTAGAGCTGCCTAAAACAAAGGTGTCATGTGACCAATGCTGATAACATAAAGCTTGTATTAGCGGGTAACGATTTTTTAATTGTTGCTTTTGTTGTTTGGTAAATTTTTTTTCTGTCTGCGTGTAGCCAAAGTAAATAACAACCCATCGTGCTGCATCAATACGCACCGTTAAGCCTAATTCATCTTGCCAATTGGTTTCGTGGTAGAACGCCTGTTGGTAGTTTTTATATTCGCCAATATCTGAGATAACGTCTTGTAAGCTATATACGCCTTCAATATTATTTTGGGTTAAAGCAATATAAAACGGGTCGTAAACAAATGAATTTATTAAATAACGCTGAAAAAGTAACTCTCGTTTAGAATCAATAGAGTCATACAGGTAGATGGGATGTTTGCCCTGTCGATAACCAAGAATAAGCAGACAATCATAGTCGATAAAAGCATCAATAAATTCAACTAGTTGTTGTGAGAAATTAACACTATTAAGCGATGTTATACATTCTGCTAACAGGTTATATTCTTTATTTGTTGAATCTAACGTCATCATTTAATCTCTTGGTATGCAGCAAAGGGTAGTAAACAAGCTTTCAGTATGGGTGTTATGTGCTGTAATTGTATCGTATCTGAGTATATTGATAAGTTTAATACCCGCTTCATTAATTAAGTGAACAATTTTATACGTATAGCGTGTTGAAATATAGCAAGTCACTGAACAGGACAAGGAACAATTGGCTTAGGTGCTTGCTTGTTGATTGATATGTTTACAAACGTGTAACAACTACTTGAATATTCTTAATAATCTCCCCATATATTTTAGATGACCGATTAGGAGAGCAGATGGACTTATTAAATACAATTGATATAGATAGCATTGTTTATTACTGCTTGGTCATTTTTTTTCTTTTATTTATATTTCGAGGAATGTATAGGTTAGTGGTTTGGAGTAAGAGGATGCCCAAAGGAGCCTTTGTATTTCTAGCTATTTTCCCGCTAATATCTATTTTTCCAATTCCAGCCCAAGAAATCAAAAAACTGGAAAGAATAAAGCAGGAAGAAGTACAAAATGAGGATGAAAGCGGTGAACCGCCTAATGACAATAACGGTAATGTTTAACCTGATAATTTAGTAACAATAAGGTTCTTAATACGGAATCTCCAAGGGTAATAGCATAACGATTGAGATCCTGAATCGAGTTCAGTATGCCCAATTATTGAGTCGCAAGTGTAAAGTAGCTATGGTCGTTTAGGGCTTTGCTAATCATCATTGCACCCTCAAGTAAACTTACTGTGGTTATTGCAGCATGAGCGGGGTTAGCTTCGCCATTGGCGGTATGTGCAGCATGTAACCAAGTTAAGTTTTTATCAAAGAAGCGTTTTACTTCAACTTGCACTTTTTCTGGTAAGCTTTCGTTTTGAGCACCTAATAATCCACATAAACACATTTTATCATCAGTTAGTAATGCACCTTTGAAAATTTGAGTGTAAATATCAATAGGGTTTTCGCCTCGTGCTTTAATGTCGTCAACATCACCTAATGCCGCTAAAAAAGCGTCGGTATATTGATGTGCTAGCTCAGCCCCTAAATCAGCTTTTGTAGGAAAGTGATAATGCACACTGGCACTCTTAATGCCTACTTCATTGGCAATTTCTCTAAAACTAAAATTGTTGTAACCGCCTTGGCGTACTTTATTTTCGGCGATTTTTAAGAGCTCTTCTTTTTTACTCATGATCATCTTCCTATGACTTGACGGGCAATTATCTAACAGTAGATTGTCCATTACAAGGCATTTTACTTTGAAGAAATTGCAGTGAATTACATTAACTTTATTAACGTAATCAAGCTAGTCAGGCTTGGTGGCACTACGGATATCCAACCTTAAAAAAACACCTACCTACCAAGTGATAGTTTATGTGCATCGTGAGCTTTGTTTAAGAGAATGTCAATTTTTATTGCTAATTATTAGCCTGTCTAAACCTCTGCTTGAAAGATTTAATAATTATTTGTTTTTTATAAAATAATAAAATTAACTTTTAAATCAAGTTGTTATGTTTTGTCTTACTAGTATTTATAAGTGTTTTTTAAGAACGGATTAAAATAAATCGTTGACTACCTACTGGTAGATAGATAGTATTCCCTCGTTCGAAGCAAAATGTATCTATAAGGCTATTCCACTAACAACTTACAAATATGTTTACTCATTTAACTTATAAAATGAAGGTATTAACAATGATTGGATATACTACTATTGGTTCAAAAGACCTAGACAAAGCTGTTTCTTTTTACGATGCTTTACTTGAGCTAGTTGGCGGTAAAAGAGTAATGGAAATGGATAGAATTAAATTTTATGGAACAGAAGCTGGCGGTGCAATGTTAGCGGTATGTATTCCTCACAATAATGAAGAACAAAGTTGTGGTAATGGACAGCAAGTTGCTATTCCTGGTGGCTCTATTGAAGGTGCAAAAGCGCTTTATAATAAAGCAATTGAATTAGGCGCTACTGATGCTGGTGAACCTGGACAACGTTTTGATTTCTTCTATGGTTCATATGTTTATGATTTAGATGGAAATAAACTTTGTTTCTTCCATATGACTTAATCGTCAATAGTGAAATACACAGCAAAGGTCGATGTTTATCGACCTTTTGTTTTTATTAACTAAGTTGAGCTTAGGTTAAGTTAGGTTAATTAAATTGAGGAACTAAAAATGAAAATTGCTGCAGATTTTAGTCAACGTGTTGTTGTGCATAGCGACTCTCTTGAATGGATTGAATCACCTATGCCGGGTGTGCATAGAAGACCCCTTGATAGAGTAGGCGCTGAAGTTGCTCGTGCGACAACCATAGTACGGTATGCGCCCGGTAGTGAATTTTCACCTCATGTACACACGGGGGGTGAAGAATTTATTGTGCTTGAGGGTATATTTCAAGACGAACATGGCAGTTTTCCTGCTGGCTCTTATATTAGAAACCCACCGCAATCTAAACATCAGCCAAGTTCAGCAACGGGTTGCGTTATATTGGTAAAGTTATGGCAGTTTCAGCCTAATGATAGAACGCATGTATGCTTGCAAACAGATTTTATGGGCAGTGTTCCCCATGCAGATTTTAAGGGAATACATGTTACTCCTTTGTATAAAGACCCTATTGAAGAAGTGAGCTTATTACATTTTGAACCGGGTGCTGAAATAACACTGAATGTAGCAAAGGGCGCTGAATTACTGGTATTGTCAGGCTCATTAAATGAGCAAAAAGATACGTTAACAAAGCATAGCTGGCTACGTGTTCCTGTACATAGTGAAATTCACGCTAAAGCGGGTAAAAAAGGTGCAAAAGTTTGGCTTAAAACCGGTCATTTAATTGATATTGAAAATCAAATTATGCGTGTGCAAAGCGCTTAATTTAACAGGTGTTTTACGATAAATTTTAAGTAAATCTGTCCGTTAGTAATCATTTAAAAATTGTTTTGATATTTAGTTTTTACCCTTGGTAACTAACGTTTTGGCGTATTCTAACATTCGTTATTTACCGGATATTCTTGTTCAGCATAAAAGTATCGTTAATATAAGTTTTATGCAATGCGTGCTAGAATAGTAATAATCTTATTTTTTAGAACCATTAGGCGTATTTCATGTCTGAACACCCAACTTTCGACATTTGTGTTGAACCGATAGAACTTTTTAAACTCCTTAAAATAGCCAATATGGTTGGTGGTGGCGAAGCTAAAACCATGATCAGTGAAGGTAATGTTTTAGTAAATAATAATGTTGTTGTTCAAAAGCGTAAAAAGATTCGTCATGGCGATATTATCGAATATAACGGTAATATTATTGAAATTGCTTATAACCCCGCCAAGAAATCAGCCGAGTTTATAAATACCGTAGTATTAGCGAGTAAAAAAGAGCAAAGAAAAAAAAGAGCTAAAAGTAAAGCACGGGCTCTTTCATCTGAAACTAATACTACCCCGTAATTAGTACGCTAAAATATTACATTCGTAAAACCTATTATCTTATAGATAATTAGGTAAAGTGATAGAAATTGCCTCAAGCACACTGTTAAAGATAGCACTAATTATTGTTAGTTTAGGTTTATAATGGTTTCTATCGCTTCAATCACGGCTGCCGATTTTTTTGGATTTAACCCATCTGGGTGTGGTTGAGAAAACTGTCCAATGTCGTTATCAAAATACTCACCGGTATGTTTAGCAATACCGTCTTCTAGTGCCATACGTACTAATATTTTAGCGCCAATACTTAAATCATGGCCTTCAAAACCAAACCCTTCTTTTACCATTTTTGAGGCAAGTAAAGATCCAGGATTAACGGCAATAACTGTTGGCCCTTCGCCATTAAGTTTTTCGGCAAGCACTTTACTCCACATAGTAATGGCTAACTTGCTTTGGGCATAAGCTTCCATGTCACTTAGTTCGGCCTTGCCAAGTAATGCTTCAATGTATACAGGTGATTGGGCAGCAGAAGAAAGGTTAATAATTCGTCCTGAATTGCCAAGTAAGGATAAAAGCGCTTGAGCAAGGCTATAGGGAGAAATAGTATTAACAACAAATCGAACATCTAATCCTTCGGGTGTTGTTGTATTACTAGCTTTAAACACACCTGCATTATTAATGAGTACATCAAGGTTTTTATGTTCATTTTTAATATCTACTATCAATTTTTTAACATCAGAAAAAGCAGATAAATCAGCTAAGTAACTGTTGATGCTTCCTGCATTGGGTATTGTCGATAATAGTTTTTTAATAGTGTTTAACTTTGCAATACTACGGCCATGTATTAATAAATCATGACCAGCCGCCGCTAAAAGCTTTGCGGTTTCTAGGCCAATACCGTCGGTTGCACCTGTGATTAGAATTACTTTTCTCATGTTGTTGCCCTTAAAATAGTAAAGTTAAGTCATAAATTAAGCAGAAAAATTGGGTAATATTTCATCTGCAATACGTTTTAATGTTGCCGGAATATTCAATTGATTAAATCGTAAGTTCAGTGCAACGTGATTTACGCCAATACTTTCTAACGAGCTTAAATAATTAATAAGATGGCGAGTTCCAATCCTAAAGCCTAGGTGAATAGGCGTTGGGGGAAAGTCTGGATCATCAACTAAATCAATATAAAGTGGCTGCATAATGGGTTGAACCGCTCTACCAGCTTCTTTTACCTTGTGTTGAAAATGATTAATCACATGAGTTTGGTCGTCAAGTTTCCTTGGGTAAGTCATCCAAGCATTACTATTCTCAGCAATCCAACTGATGTTTTGTTGGCTACTTCCCGTAATAATTAAAGGAAGCTTGTTGGAAACGGGTTTAGGCAACATATTGATGTTGCCGTCAAGCTGGCCATAGTGATTATTAAAGGCTGGCTTGTCTTGCCACATTCTTTTTATATAAGAAAAACTTTCTCGAAAACGAATGCTGCGATCGTCATATGATTCATTCAATGCAGGGTATTCTTCGGGTCTATCACCAGAGGCAACGCCTAAAACTAATCGCCCTTTAGATAAAACATCGGCACTTGCCGCTGCCTTAGCAACATGGGCTGGATGCCTTGTCGGTAATACAATACTTGATACGCCAAGGGTAATGTTTTTCGTTATACCGGATAACAATCCTAAATAAACAAAAGGGTCGAATATTTGTCCGGCATCACCAAATGAAGGCACATCAAAAGGCACATCTCGCAACCATATTGATGCAAAACCTAAGTTTTCAGCGAGTTGTACACGTTCAATATGATCTTCCATGGTCGGTACAGAATTATCAGCGTAATTTTCTATAGGAATAACTAAACCAATACTTAACCGATTAGGTTTGAAAATACGATTGTAACCTCGATTAATCGAGTCAAAATCAACTTGTTCTAACGAGGTGTGCATTTCAAACTCCACTTGTGTTCATTTTATTTCTGTCAGTTTCACTTAAGAATATGGGGCAGAATTAAAAGAGTAACCTACTTAATTCTGCCCAAAAACAACTTAGGCTAAGTACCAATGCTTGCTACAAGGAAATGATTACTAATAGAGGCTTTTAGTACGCGCTTTAAGGTGAATAATTTCTTAAACGTCTACGACGATTTTACCCATGCCTTGACCACTTGAAAGGCGATCGTGTGCTTTACCTACTTCTTCTAAACTGAACGTTTGCTCATCTAACACTGGGCGTAACGCGCCAGTTTCAGCTATTCTGGTTAATGCGTTAAGAACTTGAGCATGGTTTTCACGTTTATAGTTGTGCAACATAGGGATCAACATAAATACTACATGTAATGAAAGTCCTTTAAAATGCGCAACACTTAAATCTAATTCCACCATAGCAACCGTTGAAGCAACATGACCGTTTAACGAGGCTGCGTTAAATGAATTAGTCATGTTTTCGCCACCAACAGAGTCAAAAACCACATCAAACCCATGACCGTCGGTATGTTTAGCAACGTACTCTTCAACTGTTTCGTTTTTGTAATTAATACCTTTTGCGCCAAGCGTTTCAATTAAAGCGAGTTGTTTATCACCACCACCGGTAGCAAAAACATTAGCGCCCATATAGTTAGCAAGTTGAACAGCAATATGGCCAACACCACCTGAGCCACCATGTACTAAGACATTTTGACCCTTACTTGTATTGGCACGGGTTAATCCTTCGTAGGCAGTAATACCTACCAAAGGAATTGCAGCCGCTTCACGCATAGTTAAATTTTTTGCTTTTCTAGCGATTAAGTTGGCATCAGCAACGATGTATTCTGCCAATGTGCCAGGTAAATCGGCTAATCCACCAGCGCAGCCATAAACTTCATCCCCAACTGAAAATTGAGTAACACCTGCGCCTACTTCTGCAACGATACCGGCAAAGTCCATTCCTAATACTGCAGGTAATGGCGGAGAAAGCGGTAAATCATCGCCCATTTGACGAATCATAGTATCTACTGTATTTACACTGCTTGCTTTAATATTAACGAGAACATGGCCTGCTTTAACGTCAGGCTTTGCGATGTCTGCTACTTCAAACACTTCTGAGCCACCAAAACTTTTTATGATCATTGCTTTCATGAGATTTACCTTTTTTGATTAAGTCGTTAACTAATAGATGTTATTTAATGAAGTCAGTATATTTACTATTAATTGTTTTGATAATAGGCTTAAATAAAGAATCACTTTATAGTTTTTGTTGATAATAATGAATATTGAACATCTTAAACTTTTTATTAGAATTGCCGCGACTCATAATATTAGTCTAGCTGGCAGTGAGTTACGGTTATCTCCAGCCGTTGCTAGTGCGCATATTAATAAACTAGAAGCAGAATTAGGGGTTAGATTAATTCATCGAACCACCCGCAAAGTATCACTTACTGAAGAAGGGAGAGCTTTTTTGCCACATGCAGAAGATGTGATCTCTAGTATTGAAGCCGCGCGCGCTTCAGTTGGTGCGGGTAACGCATTTCCCCGAGGCACATTACGTGTTGCAGCGCCCGCCTCTTTTGGACGAATGCATATACTGCCGGCGCTAACACAGTTTCTAACCTTATATCCCGATTTACATGTGGATTTAAAACTCTCCGATACCATAGTGGATTTGGTTGAAGGTGGCTTCGATATTGCCATTCGTAATTCTGCATTAAAAGATTCGAGTTTAATTGCTAAAAAACTTGCACCCGACACTAGAATATTATGTTCATCACCTGAGTATTTAGCCAAAAATGGAGAGCCAAAATCTCCGCAAGATTTAAATTTTCATCAATGTATTACATTAATAGGCCTAGACGATTGGGCGTTTCATACACCCAAGGGACAAGTGAACATTAAAGTGAAAGGCGTATTAAGAACCGATAATGGTGAAGCTGTTCGAGATGCTTGTGTTAATGGTTTAGGTCTTACCATTAGTTCTAAATGGAGTGTTTATAAACATCTACAAAGCGGAGAACTTGTTCAAATACTTGATAAATATCCCATTGCGACTGATACAGCAATTTGGGCTGTTTATCCTAGCTCTAGGTTGCTTGCTCCAAAAGTTAGAGCTTTTATCGATTATTTTGCTGACTATTTTGGCGATAACCCTTATTGGGACTAAACTATTTGCATTAAATTGTTAAATTTAATGACCGATCATAATTTTTTATTATTTCCACATTGTTTGCACATTTTATGGTTAGACTTCTTTTAAATTACCTTTATAAATAAATTTTGTATGAAAAAATCAATGTTGATGTTGGCGTTAATTCCTATGTTGGGATTAACCGCCTGTGGTGGTAGTGATTCAAGTGATTCAAGTGATTCAGATGATTCAACTGCACCAGTGGAAATTATTAATGAAGTGCCTGTCGTAAATGCTGGAGCCGATCAAACGGTTACATCAGCGCAAGAAGTGACTATTACTGCGTCTATCTCAGATGATGACGAAATTGTTGCCACTTGGAGCCAAACCGCTGGCACTACTGTTACGATAACCCAGGTTGATAGTACTACTATTACTTTTACAGCTCCTGAGCTTGAAAGCCAAGAAGTACTTACATTTGAACTAACAGTAGATGACGGCACTAATGCGGTTGTATCTGATAGTATTGAAATTACTGTTAATCCGCAAACCACAACTACTGTACCAAGTTTATCAAGTTGGATAATTAATAATGAACTCAGCTCGGAAAAAATTTCTTCAACCTCAGGCAGTGTTTTAGTAAACGTACAAGTTGCTGAAATGGTTACGGTAGTTGAAGATAGTGTGGATGTTGAATATGCGTATGTTGAAACAACGGGTATTCCTAAGTACGACGTAACGATCACCGAATCTATTGTAGAACAACTTAATCAACGTCCTAAAGCTGCTACCGATTTTAGCTCTGGCAGTACTTCAGCCGTAGCTGGACAAGTAGTTACCTTTGGTGAAGACATTGGTTACAACAGTAGTACTGAAAACTGTTTAGATACAGGTGGAGATGGTTACTGGCCTCCAGGTCCAGGTTGTCCTACTGAACAAACAACTCAAGCTTACTTCCCTGCAAAGCCAACAGTAATAGATGAAACTGAAGAAGCGTGTGAAACCGGTTTAGGTAAAATTGGTTTGATGGTTAATGGTACCAGTATTTATAACTGGGGCGATGGCATGAGCGAAGGCAATAACGTTTGGTATAGCCTAGCACCTGTTGCAGAGCAGTACGATGTTGATATTTGTGGTGGTCATGCGGCACAAGGTGATTATCATCATCATTTTTATACTAGTTGTTTAGCTACCTTAGTAGGTGATAGCAGCGATGCGCATTCTCCAATTTATGGTTTTGCTGCTGACGGTTATCCACTTTATGGACCATATGAAAGTGCGAATACTTTAGCGGTTAGTGGTTGGAAAATTCGTGATTACGGTTTAGATGCAAGTGAGGGTGGTTGTAGTACTGAAGGTGAAAGAAGCTGTATTTTAGTTGACCCTGCTGATATTTCTCAAGGTGTTGAAACCGTAGCAAATGGCCCAGCTATTGGTGAGAGTGTAACTACTTTATCTGGTAACGTTTTAGCAGCAGACGATGGTTATTTTTATGAAGATTACTATTATGCTAACGAAACAGTCACAGGCGCTCAGTTAGATAAGCATAATGGTCACGATACTAACGATGGTAAAGGTTATCACTATCATATTACGTTAACACAAGATGCAGACGGTACATTAATACCTGCGTATCCTTATACGATAGGGCCAGATTTTAAAGGCGAACTTGCCACTAATTCTATCAGCCAGTGTGCTACTTCCGCAGCGGGTGGAGGTCCTCCAGGTGGCGGTCCTCCAAACGGATAATTCCTTCTTGAAGTCAAAAATTAACGTAGGGGTAATGCCTCTGCGTTAATCTTATTTTGTAACTGTATTGATATAGTATGTTTAAATTTTAGGTGAAGTTATCCAAGTTATGATGAAAAATTATTTTGTTATTTTAGTAATGATATTGGCTGCTAGCATAGGTGAAAGCAAAGCGCAGTCGGTAAGTAATGAACAAACTAAACCGATGCAAATGGATCATTCGCATTTACCTATTGCGGTGCCAACCAATGTAAAAGAGCCAGCATTAAGTTTGGTATTAAATAAAGATGCAATGTCGGGCTATAACCTACACCTTAAAATACAACGTTATCATTTAACACCGCCACCAAATGGCGTTTCTAGTATGGCAGATCTTATGTCTGTATCTATCGATAAACAAAGCGGCTTTGTTGAAGGTCATGCGCATTTATATATAAACGGCATAAAAATTCAGCGTGTATATGGATTAGATGTGCATTTACCTGATGAACACTTTAAAGAAGGGATAAATACAGTATCGGTAACATTGAACAATCATGGTCATATGTATTGGACAGCTCAGGATAAAAAAATTGTCTCGACACTTTATATTGACAGTAATGCACCTGAGAAGGTTAAACATAAATTTGAAAGCTTTCCGGTAAAAGATGACGATTAATTTTACTAAGATAAATCTCCTTCAATAGGCACAAAGTGGTTATTGATTCACTGTCGTTATGTATTGCTATTGCGATAGAGCTAAAGAACATTTTATATAGTGTGAGTCATCGGTTGGGATACCGCTTTAGGCTTTATAGTTTGCATCAATAAGCATAATGAGACTAACACAAAACCTAGCCAGCCAATTACATTAAACCTTTCACCAATAATGAAAATGGCGAGTACAGTGGCGACCAAGGGTTCAATTAATGTTATTAGTGTCGCTTTACTTGCCTCAATGAAATTCAAGCCAAAACCGAACAGTAGGTAGCCTAAAAACATTGGAATTACCGCTATATACAACGATACCATAGCATTAGTTGTGCTTGAAAATAAGTTATCACCGGTAAACCATAATGAAGGGAGTAACAGTAGCGCCGCACAACCAAACAACCCTGACATTGACGATTGTGAATGAATACCTCTTTCAATTAAACGCTTTGCTGCCCATGAATAACTTGCATAAGCCAATCCTGCAATACAACCTAAAAGAATACCTACACTCTGCTGCTGAAGACTGTAGGTAGCATTATGGTGTTGCTCTGTGCCTAAAGTTAATAACGTAATACCTATAGCGCCAATGAAAAAGCTACACATCCATTGAAATGATATGCTTTTTTTACTAATTATACATTCAAGGATGGCGGCAAAAAAAGGGGCTGTAGCGATAGAAACAACCGTGCCAATAGCAACACCCGACAAACGCATAGAGGTATAAAATGCTAACGGATAGATAGCAACAGCAGCGGCACCAAAAAGTAATACGCTAGGTTGCTTAAGCATAAGTTTATAGTCAATAAGTAACTTTTTGCGCGCGCTGACAACAAGCAGTACACCACCTATCCCCATTGAGAATGCACCAATAGCTAAAGCACTTACATTGGGTGAATAGCTTGCTGCAATACCTGTGGTTCCCCAAAGAAAACTAGCAATAATAATCGCAATCACACCCGTAAAATTTTCGTGATGAATGTCCATAATGAAACCTGTAGATAATAACTTCAAGACAGAAATAGTATGCTAATTATGAAGGTTATTTTTAACAATTAAGACGCAATAGTTAACAATTCAGACTAAGTTTACTTTTTGAATTTGGTAGGCGATAAGCCAAAGTATTGTGAAAATTTCCGGCTAAATGTTGAGGGCTCTTTATAACCGATCTTTTCACCAATAATGTGTAATGGGTAATCTGTGTGGGTAAGTAAAGCTTGGGCTTTTTCCATCCGAAGTTTTGTTACATACTTCATTACGCTCATACCTGTTTGTTGCTTAAATATTTTTTTAAACTGTGTCTCACTTAGAAAAGCTGATTCGGCCAAACGCTTTATTTTAAGGTGATCAGCAATATTATTTTCTATAAAGGATATTGCCATACCAATGCGATTGTCTACTTTTGGCAATAACGCTTGCTCTGCCAGTAGTAAACTAAATAATTCGAACATTGCCTGCTCTAGTTGGGCATTAACTGTGTTTTCTAGTTGGTTTTCAATAAAAGTTAAGTAACTTCTAAGCGATGTATTAATTGTAAAAACCAGGCATTGTGAAGATGAAATATTAAACGGGAGGCTTTCCATGTCTACGACTACAAATCGAGCTTCACTATCGGCTGTGAACAAGTGTTCTTCGTTGGCTTTAACTACGACACACTCACTGGGTGCAACTTTACCACTGAAGTTACCTACAGATATGTTTATCACGCCCCGTAAAGGTAAAACCAATTGATGAAAAGAATGTGAATGCAGGGTTGGTTTTGTACTGTACGAACGAATGGATAATAAGTTTTTCATAATAGTAAATAATGTACGGTCTATTTTATCCTTATTGCAGTTATACATAGTAGAGTAATAGATAATAAAGGGAAGGATTAGTTTTTATCTATAATTGATGGTCCAGTTAATTCATTTTTGTTTTTTGTTGAGACTTCAGTAAAATAGTGAGTCTTTAATAGCTCGGTAAAGGTTAGCGATGAAACGCGTTGTTTTATATATTTCAGATAAATGTCCTCATTGTCGTGAAGCGAAAAAGTATTTAGATGATAATGGCATTAAATACCGATTGACCAATGCAAAAATGCAACGTGGTAGAAAAGAGCTTGATGCTATTGGTGCTCGCTCTGTTCCGGCACTAAAAATTGGCAATGAAGTAATGATTGGTTGGAATTTAGCAAATTTTAAGAAAATTTATGGTGCTGGTTAATACGCAATATTAGATAATTGAGTAATCAATACGAATATAGTTATTGATTACTCTTTAAGCTTATTAGTTATAGCCCTAGCTCAGTCAAACTAGGAAAATCATCTGGGCGAATTTTACCTTGCCAGGTAAATAAACGATCTTTTTCTTCAATAGCTAAATCGTTAATACAAGCATAACGATTTTTCATTAAGCCAAATTCATCAAATTCCCAGTTTTCATTGCCATATGCACGAAACCATTGACCTTCCGAATTTTTATACTCATAAGCGTAACGAACGGCAATACGGTTTTCGGTAAAAGCCCAAAGCTCTTTAATTAATTTATAGTCTATTTCTTTTTGCCATTTTTCAGTTAAGAACTCGACAATTTCATCTCTGCCATTAATAAAACTTGAACGGTTTCTCCATTGACTGTTTACGGTATAAGCCAAAGATACTTTCTGTGGATCTTTATTGTTCCAACCATTTTCTGCAGCTCTTACTTTTTCTACTGCGCTTTTTGCTGTAAATGGTGGTAAAGGTGGGCGTGTATTTTCCATACTAACTCCAATGATTGATTTAATTTGCTTTAATAACCCAATAAACAATGCTGCGAAGTATACAGACTTGTCTACCTGGTTGAGTCATAGTAGACAAGTCTGTATACTTGTGCAATATTTTATTTATCACCAAGTTAATTAGTTAGTTAACTACTTCATTCACAGTAAGAATCTAAAATGAAACAAATAGATAAGCGTCAACAACTAGTAAATACTGCGTTAAAGTTATTTTATAAAAAAGGTATTCATGCGGTAGGAATTAATGAAATTTTGGTAGAATCAGGTGTTGCTAAAAAAACCTTATATCATCACTTTACCAGTAAAGAGGCGTTAATTCAGGCTTGTATTGCTGAGCGAGATCACAGCTTTATGACATGGTTTATCCAAAAGTGTAATGATAACAGCTCAACTGAAATCTTTATTAAGCAAGTATTTGATGCGTTAGATGAGTGGATTAATGATAAATCAGTAGTGTTAGGGTCATTCAGTGGCTGCTTTTTTGTCAATTCTGCAGCAGAATATAGCGATCATCAAAATGAAATCAAAAAATTATGTTTGCAGCACAAAACACATATTAAGCATTTTTTCGAACAACAACTTGAACCATTAATACCCGATAAGAATCAGCTTAATTCGCTGGTAGGGTTATTATTGTTACTCAAAGAGGGTTGTATTAATTGCGCACATGTAATGGGAGACAAACAATCTGCTTTAAAAGCAAAGGCGCTCGCGTTAGTTTTTTAAGGGTTAATCTTTCCAGCGCTGCTTTATTTCAATAACTTTATCTAATTGCTGTATAAATAAGTCGACCAATTCAGGGTCAAAGTGTTTGCCCTTTTGCGCTTGAATAAATTCGACCGCTTTTTCTACTGACCAGGCCTCTTTGTATGGACGAACGCTAGTTAACGCGTCAAATACATCAGCTAAGGCAACAATACGGCCAGAACGTGGGATATCTGTGCCTTTTAATTGATTGGGATAACCAGTACCATCCCACTTTTCGTGATGAGTCATTGACACTATTTTAGCGAGTTCAATTAGATCTGAATCTGATTCACCTAAAATTTCAGCGCCAATTTCAGGATGCTTTTTCATTATTTCAAATTCTTCTTCGGTAAGCTTACCCGGTTTAAGCATGATGCTATCTGGAATGCCAATCTTACCAATGTCGTGCATTGGCGCGGCATGAAATAAATTGTCTGCTTCTTTTTCTGTATAACCGTAAGCGAGGGCTATTATTCTTGAGTAATGGCTCATGCGCATAACATGCATGCCAGTTTCGTTATCTTTGTATTCGGATGCACGGCCTAAACGTTGTATTACTTGTAGTCTGGTGCGCTTTAGCTCTTCTGCATCAACTAGTGATAAGTGTGTTTTTACGCGTGCTCTTACGACAGGCGGGCTAACGGGTTTGGCAATGTAGTCTACAGCACCTAGGTTAAGACCTTTTGCTTCGTCTTCAGTGTCGTTTAATGCCGTCACAAAAATGATAGGAATTGATTTATATGAAGGATCACCTTTAAGGGTTTCACAGACTTCATAACCGGTCATTCCTGGCATCATAACGTCGAGTAAAATTAAATCGGGTTTGTCTTTTTTAATTAAACGTAAAGCCTCTTCGCCACTTTTAGCGAAAGTAAGCTTATAAGTATCACTAAGAATATTATTTAATACTTTTAAATTAGTCGGTTCGTCGTCTACCACTAATACATTTTGTTTGCATAATTCCATGTTCTTTCTCTGTAAAATAATTTAAATGGCCGACTTCAAGGTATCGCTTAATACGCTGATTCGATTAGCCGCGACTTCAAAATCAAAGTCATTGCAGGCTGAAATTATGTCTTTTATTTCCTTTGAGTGGGTTGAAGACATGCTTTCTAATGCTTCTAGTAAGCTCTCGTCAAACTCATTGTGTTGTACATGTTGTTCAAGTTGCAATAGCATTGTGTAAAGTTCTTGCAGGGAAACTTCTTCACCACCTGAATCGGTTATTGCATTATTTGCTGTCCCCATTTTATTAGAACAGTCAATTAATGAATTAATTTCAAGCTGAATAGCGTCTGTTGCTGTAGCCGATTCCTCAGTTAATTCATGTAGACTTGCTTGTTCTAAGTCACTAAACATGGTCATTAACCGATTAAGGGCTAAGTTACCGGTAACTCCTTTGTACTTGTGAGCAATCGCTTTTAGTGCCGGCCAATCGCTGTTATTACGTAGTAGTGTTAGTGCTGCAATATCTTCTTCCGATTGCTGAAGGAAACGTATTATTTCATTAAATAGGGTAGTTTTATTGCCCCATAAAGCAATGCCTTTATCTAAATCAACTCTCAACTGCTCAGTAGGAATAACAACGGCTGGTTCAGGCATTATGTTTTCTGAGTCGAGCGTACGTGCTATTTCGCTGATAAGCTGATTTACATCGATTGGTTTGTTGGCAAAACCATTCATACCTGCTTCTACAGCCGATCTTTTATCTTGCGGCAATACACTGGCAGTTAAGGCAATAATTGGGAGTTTTGGTAAATCATTTGCTTGCTCAAATTCACGTCGTTTTATCGAGGCTGTTAGTCCGTCCATGACAGGCATTTGTATATCCATTAGCACTACATCAAAACAGTCGTTTTCCATTTTCAATAGTGCTTGTTCGCCATTACGCGCAACAGATACAGTATGATGGTGACGTTTTAGCACTAAGCTTAATAGGTCTATATTCTGCTCAATATCATCAACTACCAATATGCTAAGTGGTGGTAATTCAGCATGTGCTTGAACAACTTGTTTTTTAGCTGAAGCTTTAACTACTTTAATTGGAATACTAAACTCAAAGGTTGACCCTTGACCTTCCTCACTTTGTGCTGAAATGGTACCACCCATTAATTCGACAAGTTGTTTACTGATTGTTGTTCCTAAACCTGTACCACCAAAGCGACGACTCATTGATTCATCTGCTTGAGCAAAGGCATCAAAGATTGTTGCTAACTGTGGCGGTGTCATACCAATACCTGTATCTGTGATTGAAAAATGTAGCGTATCGGGCTTGGTATTGTGGATATCAATAGTAATGCTGCCTTGTTCAGTAAACTTAATTGAGTTACCGACAAGATTAGTTAACACTTGTCTTATTCTATCTGGTACACCGTTGTAAAAACGTTGCGCAGTTTTGTCGATATTTAGGTTAATAGCCAAGCCTTTATTTTGTGCTTGTAACCATAATGTTGATACGACAGAATCTACTTCTTCTACTAATGAAAAGTCTCTATATTCTAATTGAAATTTACCTTTGTCTAATTTAGCGCTATCGAGCACATCATTGAGAATATGTAATAGTGATTTCGCTGACTGATTGATGGTATTTAGGTGCTTACGATGACTTTGTTCAAGCTCTTCATCTAACAAAATATCACTGAAGCCTATAATGGCGTTCATGGGGGTGCGAATTTCATGACTCATGTTGGCTAGGAATGCCGAACGTGTTGCGGCTGCTTGTTCAGCTTTTTCTTTCGAGGCAACAAGGGCTGATTCCATAGTTTTACGTTCGGTAATATCCATGATGAAGCCGTCAAAATACACGTCGTTAGTTACTTCGTCTTTGATGGTTCTGCCATAAGCTAAGACCCATTTTTCTTTTTTATATCGGTCAATAACTCTGATTTCAACTTGGAATCCTTCAGGGTGATATAAGTTAGTATCTTCAATGATCTTCATATCATCTGGGTGTACAAAATCGCCCACACGGCACTTAGGCTCAGGTAGTAAAAAATCTTGTGCGGGGTAACCTAGCAAGTTTTCTATTTCGTCATTAATAAAAAGGCTTGGCCAGTGAATATCATCTTTATTACGATAGACAACACCAGGAATGTTCGATACTAATGAGCGTAATTTAGCTTCTTCTTGACGTAATTTATTTTCCATCGATTTGCGTTCACGTAAGTCGGAAATAAAGGCTACGAACATGTGTTGATTGTTAAGTTCGACATGCCCAATACCGAGTCGCATAGGAATAAGTTCACCACTTTTGGTTAGTGCTTCAACTTCTCGTCCAGAGCCAATAATTTTTTTCTCACGTGTTTTTATATAATTATCAATATAACTATCGTGATGAGCTTGATCAGGCATAGGCACAACCATTTTTACATTTTGACCTATCATCTCTTCTCTAGACCAACCTAACAACGTTGATACCGCATTGTTGACGCTAATAATTATTCCTTTTTCATCTATTGTGATTATGCCATCAATCGCGGTATCCATTGTCGCAATTAGGCGACGTTCATTATTTGCTGCAATGAGTGTTTGGTCTTTGTAGCGCATGATTAAATTTGCTGCGAGCACTGAGAAAATGATAGTTAAAGTAATCGCGGTGATGATCATCGCAAGATAAATAGACACTTCGCTAGTTTGCTTAGAAAGCTCAAAACCAGGCGGTAATACAAAGCGAGCCGCAGCCATACCAGTATAATGCATACTCGAAATTGCAGCGCCCATAACGAAGCTTGAAATGATGGTTTTTATGTAATTATTTAACCAGTGAATTTTAGTGTTTTTTAAGCCAAACCTAACCCATAAAGCTAGAGTTGCTAGCGCTACTGCAACTAAAATAGAGATAGCAAATATAGTGAAGTTGTAGCGTAATAATGGCGCCATTTCCATCGCCGCCATACCAACATAGTGCATGGTTCCAATACCGGAACCCACTAATACACCACCTAAAGCTAACTGCTGAAATTTTACTTCATCACGAATAATAATATTCAGTGCTATCCATGAGGCGGCAATGGCTGGAATGAGGGATAAAACAGTCAGGTTAAATTGATAGGAAACCGTGGTACAGAGCTCTACTGCTAGCATACCAATAAAGTGCATTGACCAAATACCCGCACCTAAGGCAAAGCTACCAATGAATAATGAAAAATGTTTTCGACGTGGGTTGGCATTGGCTGCTTGTGCAGCCACTTGAAACCCCATAAAGGAGGCAATAATAGCGATAGACACAGATAGAATAACTAGCCATGGATTAAACGACGTGGTAACAAAAAGATTGTAATCGTCATATAGAAAGAGCTCAGTAATTTGGTTTGGCATATATGTTTAACTCAACTAGGGAAAAATACAGAGATATCTCTAGATTACCAAGAATTCATTGTCGTTAATAAAGGGGCAATTTTAAATGGCACTGACCTATAACTAACAAGGTTATATCATTGGAATATGATGATTTCGATACTGTTATTTAAATAATGGTTTTTTTGTACGCTTTTTGCAAGTTTTTTGGCATGAAATTGTGAAAGCGCTTACTCGTAAGAAGTAAGTATCGGCAGGTGGTAAGACTTCTTTAGCTCTTTAGGCAATAAAAAATGAGCAATTAGCGATATGTATCTATAGTATTGATTATTCATTGATTAATAACTGAGAGTGACATCAGTTTTGCTATAGATTTTATTATCGCTATATTAAATATTCTATTTATTCTTAGACTCGTTTATTGTAATTGACATGAAATACTGAACTTTTTATTAGTGCCTGAAAGCATACTGATGTGCCCGTAATCAGCCTTGGTATGCCATTCGTAGGTAATGTTGTTGCTAGATTTATTAATATAGCGAGCGCCAGAGGCAGATACTGCTTGGTAAAAATGTAATGCTTTTTTATCAACCTTAAGCTCAGACAGATTAATGTCTATGGTTGCTTCAGTCCCGTTTTTTGAATACAGCACCTTTATTAAACCTTTATCTGCACAACTAAAAATATAGGACTTAGTCGCTATATCCTTAGGCAGGCTAAGGGTCTTTACTGTACATGCACAAAGCAAAAAAACGAGGGTGGAAATGATAAATGTTTGTTTCATGGTTTTGTTCATTT
>Ga0193951_1000094_pt1 | contig 38278 bp, 32 predicted proteins | sample BB_2_MG_FD_140370 | JGI IMG/M metagenome (GOLD analysis project Ga0193951, IMG submission 140370) | Microbial mat bacterial communities from the Broadkill River, Lewes, Delaware, United States - BB_2_MG | ecosystem: Environmental > Aquatic > Freshwater > River > Microbial mats | place: USA...
AATTGTTTGCTTTTCAATTAGAGAAAAATCCAGTAAAAAATGAATTAATATTAAAGTCCAACAGCAGTACTAATGCAAATATTAGTATAACAGATTTAACAGGAAAGACTGTATACAACTCCAATTTAAAATTAGATAACAGCACAATAATACCTTTAGATATAGCTTCTGGATTTTATATTCTCAATATAATTGGCGAAAACAATTCAATATTTACTACAAAATTTATAATAAATAAATAGTACCCTAAATACTAGGTATAAATAAAAATAAAAAAAAACCTGAACGCTAAAATTAGTGTTCAGGTTTTTTCTTATAGAAATTCAGCAAAAGAAATTATTCATAAGACTTATCTTCTCCAACATGTGCATGCTGTGAATTTTTAGCCGTGTTATCAGCACCAACAACCATAGCAACAATACTCAAATTTTCCACAACATAATTTGAAGGAAGTGTAATTGTATTTGACCAAATATGCTCAGTTAATTCGGCTGTTACAGGAATTGCATCTCCCAAAAGACTGGATAAAGAGTTTCTTAAGACCTCGTTATGTTCAAAATCTGGGATTATATCTCCCATATTATAAAAAGGACTTGTAGCATCATCATTATAATAATTAAATTGATCACTTATAATACCATCTTCTAGCAAATAAACTACTAATTTATCTCCTTGAACTGAGCCTTCCTCATAAACCACATTGACTTGAACTTGTAACTCGCCTTCTTCAACCTCAGAGTTTATTGCTATTGCTAAATTAGTATCTAAACCAGCCATACTAGTAACAGCACTATTTGGGTGTGGTGTTGCCCAATCTTCAGTTCTATTTAATCTCGCTGCAGGTAAACCATCGACACCAAAAGCATCTTTTAACAGCTGTATTTGTCCAAAATGCATTGGTTCAGGAAAATTGTTATTTGTTTCATGTATAGCAACAACCGTAATATCATTTGTTTCTTCACTTAATGAATAAATTGCACCTGCAACTCTCGGACAAAAGCCACACCATGTACCAGTGTAATCTTCTACAACAACTTTTCTTTTGGGTATGATAACACTAAATGTTTCTGTATTAGTAGTAACTTCTACTCCATCCTGCATATAAACAGCATACACTTCAAAATCTCCTATAGTATCAGAAGAGAATGACGTCCCTTCAATAGGCTCCCCATTTACATAAAACACCAAGTCGGTAATTTCTCCCGCTTCAGAATCACTTGTAATTGTAAAAGGAATCTCTTGATTAATTAATGACGCTTTACGCACCAACTTATCTACAACAATTTGAGTGGTTGGAGTGTTTAAAGGTACATTATCTTCCGTTTTACTACATGCGACACTTATTAAAACAATTAGTAATAAAAAGAACTTTGGCATTTTTTTTGAAATCATAGCAATTATATTGTTTTTTGCTAAAATAATTAATTTTTAGTACATCACTACATTTGAAAATAATTTAACTAATATTGTGAAACACAATTTCAAAATTATTACTATACAAGCTTGTTAAATGTATTACCTCCTTCTGGAATATATTATAACAAACAGCATGTACTAGTTAAAAACGACAAATTATAAATACATGAAAAAACTAATTTTTATTTTTTGCTTAAGTCTATTTAGTCTAAACGCTATGGCTCAAAACGACCTTCCTAGTGTAGACTTAACCTCTATTGACGGTAAAACCATAGTGTTAAAAGATGCCACTAATAAAGATGGCATTACCATTATTTCCCTTTGGGCAACCTGGTGTGTACCTTGCTTAAAAGAATTGGATGCCATTAATGATATCTACGACGAATGGCAAGAAGAAACCAATGTAGAACTTCTAGCTGTATCAGTAGATGATAGTAGAACTGTAAAGCGTGTAAAATCAATGGTAAATGGTAAAGGTTGGGATTACACCGTTTTACTAGATACAAATAATGATTTAAAGCGTGCACTAAATGCTTCAAGTATTCCGCTTACAATTTTAGTTAAAGACAATAAGATTGTTTATAAACATTCTGGCTACAGTCCTGGTGCAGAACTAGAACTATACGAAAAAATTAAAGAATTTTCTAAATAATAAAACCCAAGACTAACTTACCGCTAACAACCATATTATAATGAAAAAAATAGTTATTCTAGTTACACTATTGTCAAATCTCTACCTTATAAATGCTCAAGAAAATGGTTCATTTTACGGTGGATTAGAATCTAATTCTCAATGGCTTCAAACAGATAAAGGCTTAAATTTTGTAGCACCAGAAGACCAATTTAGAGCTAACAATTACGTTTTAATGAATTACAATCTTGGTAAATTTACTGCTGGTGCTCAATACGAATCGTACTTACCATCAGGATTACTTGGTTATAGCCCTATCTATGATAATCAAAACGATATAGCAACTTATTATTTTAATTATAAAGACGAAAATTTAGATGTTACCGCAGGCTATTTTTACGAGCAATTTGGTAGTGGATTAATATTGCGTTCATGGGAAGACAGACAATTAGGACTAAATAATGCTATAAAAGGATTGAACATAAAATTTAATGCAACTAAAGACTTAAGCCTTAAAGCTGTTTTTGGAAAACAACGTTATGGTTTTGAAGAATCTGCAGGTACTATTCAAGGTATAGATGCCGATTTAAGTCTAAGCGGAGCTTTAAATATAGAATCTGTAGATATACAACTAGGTGCTAGTTATGTTGGCAGGTATCAAGATACTAATGGAAACGAAGCACTTCCCACTACAGTTGGAGCTTATGGTGGACGTTTAGATTTTATTATCGACAACTTTTATGCTGGTGTTGAAGCCATTGTAAAAGATCCAGATGTTATTGTAAATGAAGAACAGATTTCATCCAACAAACTTTATGATGGAACAGCTTTACAAGTTAACGCAGGCTATGCAAAAAAAGGATTAGGAATAAATGCTACGTTTAGACGTTTAGAAAACTTTAGCTTTTATTCAGACCGCTTTGCCGAAGGTAATATTTACAACCAACAAGTTGTAAACTATGTACCTGGACTTACCAAACAGCAAGATTATTTATTAACAAATCTATACGTTTACAATCCGCAGCCAAGACTAATTATTGAGTCTTTTGACCAACGCTCTGGAGAAGTTGGCACACAATTCGATTTATTTTACTCTTTTAAAAAAGGCACATCTTTAGGCGGAAAATACGGAACAAAGCTAGCGATGAACTTCTCTTATTGGGGAGGATTAGATGCTGAATATAATATTGAAAACCGATGGTACAAAGCCAAATTTATTGGCAAAGGTCACCAATTGTTCAGAGATTTTAATCTTGAAATTAAAAAGAAATGGTCTAAAAACTGGAGTTCTGTTTTAACCTATCAAAATGTAATAGTAGACAAAGCTATTGTTGAAGGAGGTCCACTTGGAAAAAAATCTATCCTTGCAAATATTGGTGTTATTGAAGCTACAAGACGATTTGACAACGGAAAAGCAGCACGTTTTGTAGTACAACACCTATGGAGCGAAGACGATCGTAAAAACTGGGCAGCCGGAGTTGTTGAATATAATTTTTCTACACGTTTAGCACTTTATGTAGCAGACAACTATAATTACGGTGGAGTAGACAAAATACATTATTATAGTGTTGGAGGAAGTTACAGTAAAGGCAATACTAGATTAGGCATTAACTATGGAAGACAACGTGGTGGTCTAATATGTATTGGTGGTGTATGTAGATTTGTACCTTCAAACACAGGACTTAGCGCTAACTTAACCGTTGCTTTTTAATTTTATCCGAGATAATAGTACTTAGACGGTATTTATTTATAAATACCGTTTTTTTTATGTTAATCTTTTGCAAAAATTAGCTATTTAAGTATCTTCAAGCTCTTTTATTCTCAAATATTAACTAATACTTAAAAACATGATTAAAAAAATTACGCTCTTAACTTTGCTTAGTTTTGCTTTCTTGCAATTCACTACAGCACAAACTTACTTCTATGATGATTTTTCATCAGGAAATATGGACAACTGGACATTAACCGACGCTGATGGAGACAACAATGGTTGGTATTCAGCTGATTTAGATGACGGAGTACAAGAAGAACACGCCACATCAGCATCTTGGATTCCTACACCGCCATTAGGAGAAGCATTATTTCCTGATAACTGGATGGTTTCAAAAGCTATTGATTTAACAGGAGCAAGTGGTTCTGTTTTATTACAATGGAAAGCTTATGGACAAGATCAAGCTTGGGCTAACGAAAATTACACAGTTTATGTAGCAACAGCTTCAGATATTGCAACGTTAGGCGCATCTACAACGACTTTCAACGAGATTATTGGAGCTACAGGAGCGTATGTTGAGAGAGATTTAGATGTATCTTCTTTTGCTGGTCAAACTATATATGTAGCTTTTAGACACCACAATACTACTGACCAATTCCGATTAAATATTGATGACGTTTCTGTTAGAACCATTCCTACTCCAACGGACGTGTTCTTACAATCTCTAAGTTTAAACAGATACTCTTTAGTTTCTGTTGACAATCAATTATCAGTTAATGTTAAAAATATAGGTACAAATCCTATTACTTCTTTAGAAATTAACTGGAATGATGGTACTACAGATCATATCTCTACTATCAATACAAACATTGCAGCAAATGCTACAGCAACATTAAACCACCCAATAATGGTTAACTATCCTACTGCTGAAGAAAAAGATATTAATGTTACAATAACAGAAATTAATAATGCTACCAACCCTAGTCCTTTAGTTAATTCAAAAAACACTAAATTTAATACCATGACTCAATCTGGTACAAAGACTGTACTTATAGAGGAATCTACTGGTACTTGGTGTGGATGGTGTCCTAGAGGTACTGTAGGATTAGATTATATGGCTACAACTTATCCAAATACAGTTGTTGCAATAGCTGTTCATAATGCAGATCCAATGACGGTAGCAGAATATGACACTAACTTAGTTAACACTATTGGTTCTGGATGGCCTAACTCTGGTCTTGATAGAAAATTAGTAGGTGTAGATCCAGGACAAGCTTCTTTACAAGAAGGTTATGATATTCAGATTAATGAAATTGTTCCTGTAGATTTATCATCTAGCGCTATTCAATCTGAGAATACTTTAACCATTTCTGCTCAAGCTGTATTTTACACTTCTTTTAGTGCTGCTAATTATAGATTAGGTGTTATAATTACCGAAGATGGTGTTACAGGTACAGGTGGTACTGGTTGGGGATACAACCAAGTAAATTACTACTCTGGAGGATCAGAAGGGCCAATGGGTGGCTATGAAAATTTAGCAGATCCTGTTCCTGATACTCAAATGGTTTACAACCATGTTGGTAGAGCATTATTAGGAGGATTTAATGGACAAGAAAACTCTGTACCTGCAGTTATTAATGCTGGAGAAAATGTATCTTATGATTTTAACTATACTGTTCCTGCCACAAGTGACGTTAACAATATGAATATTGTTGTAGTATTAATTGATGGAACCGACGGTACTATTGTAAGCGCAAAACAAAGTACTGTAGCGCAAGCATTAAGTATTGAAAAAGTATCAGGAATAGATTCAATTAAATTGTATCCTAATCCTGCAACAGATACACTTAATATTGCTTTCCAAAATGGAAATGGCAATTACAACATTACTGTAACTGATATGTTAGGAAGAACCGTTATCAACAATAACTACGAAGGTTTATTTGGAACTCAAAACATAGAGTTACCAGTATCTCAGTTAAACGCTGGACATTACATCATGAATATTAATGATGGAAAGGCTTCATACAGTTCAAAATTTGTAGTAAGTAAATAATTACAGTATGCTACTATAACATTAAGGGAAGTTCTTCAAAAAAGACTTCCCTTTTTTATTACATACAAAAAAACTTATCTTTGAAAAGATATTTTCAATACTAAAAATCAAAATATTATGAAAAAAACATTACTTTTTTTAGGCTTAGTTTTAGCCGCATTCTCTGCAAACGCACAATTTGAAGTTAGAGACAAAAGTGACGACAGTATTGTCACTGATGGACAAACTATCAGTTTTTCTGAAGCAGGCTGTGGTTATTCTGACCCTTGTAACTGGAAATTTAAAGTCACAAATACTTCTACCGAAAACATATATATGAGAATTTTTGTTGACAATCTTGTAGGAACCGATGGCTCATTGTTTCAGTTATGCTTTGCTGGTGTATGCTTAAATAATGTGACCTTAAATAGTGGTTACCCAAATACAGCAGCTATGATTGCCCCTGGAGCAACCAATAGTGCTGGTAATAATTTTTGGAATCAAAATGCACCTACAACAACAACGCCTATGAGTTGGTCGCTTAGATTTCAAGCATTTAATGCTAGTGGTACAGCAATTGGAACACCTTTAAACGTAACATACAATTTTGACCCAAGTTTAAGTATTAACGAATCTTCATTAGCGACTCTAGATGTTTATCCTACAAATACGAAGAATGAACTTAATGTAAACTCTAATGAAAATTTAACTGCTGATTTTTATGACTTATTAGGAAAAAACATTAAACAAGTTAACATCGTTTCTGGTGACAACACTATTGATATTTCAGATTTATCTGCACAGCCTTACATTATTCGTTTTACTAACGAAGAAGGCAATAGTATCATTAAAAAAATAGTTAAGCAATAACGTACTATTACAATCATAAAAAAAACCGTTTGAGATATATTTCAGACGGTTTTTTTATGATTTTCACTTTGGTAACACCACTAATACAAAGATTCAGGTGTTAAATTATAAATGTATAAATTTAACTTATTAATATACTTACTTGTATACCCCTGTTCTAACCTTTCTTCTGCAAAGAACACGACTTCATCTTCACTAGTCTTCATTGTAACCGTTAGTTTGTCTTGTTGTTTATTAAAAATAATATAAGCAATACGTTTATCGTATAAATCTCGAGACGTGAGATAAACGACACCAGACTCTAACTCATTATTTTTAAATACAGCTTTGTGCTCTACTTTTCCATTTATATAATAACGAATGACTTCACCATTGATATAATATCCATCTACAGTATAGCTTAATCGCTTTTTGTCTGAATCTTTATGATAAGCTATAGTTTGCACTTCTTTACCATCTTTGTATTGAGACACACGCTTTCCTTTTTCATCATATATAACACGCTGAGTCACCAAACCGTTATAATAACTTTCCTCAGTTGGTTTTTTGTTATAACCTGAGGCAATTACTTTGACTCCCTCGAAAGGCTTACCATCTTTATAAATTAAACTTGAAGTTTGATTTCCTTCGCTATCATAATAGATAGTTTCGCCATGCAACTTATTATTTAAATAGGTCTCTTTAGATTGTAATTGTCCGCTATAATTATATGTTTTAACAACACCCTCTCTTTTATCATTTACAACCTGCCCTACTTCTAAAACAGCTTCTTGATTATAATCAAATACCTTATATACTCCATTTGTTTTGCCGGCTTTAATTGTGACTTTGGTTCGTTGTGTTGCATCATACACAGTACCTTCCCAAGGTTTTCCATCTTTATAAACTGCCTCAGCAAAAACATCTCCATTTTTTTTATATGATTTTGAACAACACGCAACATCGATTTCTTCTATTAAAACTCTGTTTATATGTCCGTATTTTCGATATGGTCCATAATCGTATCGTGTTAACTTTGTTATACTTCCATCAACTTCTTCTTGTATGAGACGAATAACATTAGACTCTGGAAAGAATTCATATAACGTCCCATTTTTAGTCACATAATCATAAGTACCAATCTGTTCATTGTTATCATTATAAAATTTACCATGAACTTTGTCATAGCCCTTAAATTCAGTATCGCTCTGCCTAGAACCATTACTGTAATACACAACTTCCCTTATTTTATTATATCCATTATCTTCTAAATACTCTGTTCGTTTAAAATCTACTTTTTCATTTTCTCCCATGAATTTTGAAATAAACACTGTTCGCTCCTTAACAAAGCCATTTACATATGTTTCAATACTAGAAATATCTGTATCATAGCCCACATAATACCTTTTTCCATTTATAGGTTTTGCGTATTTATTTTGATACTCAATTTCTAAAACACCCATAATTTTGCCCTGCTTATCGTAATAAGTTTCTTTGTCTTGCGTCTTTTCACTAAACACGATATCAGTTCCATTATAAAAATGAATCTCTTTAACAAGTTCTCCATCAAGATATGTAACCTCTTTATTTAGTGAAATTTCAGTACCTGTTAATGGGTAATAGTTATCATATACCATACGAGCAATTTCCTCTCCCTTTTTATTGTAACTGATTTGCAATTCTCTAACCGCATCTTTATAAGTGGTTAAGGCTCTAACTGTACCATCATTATAACGCTGTTCGTCTTTCTGTAATTTTCCGTCCTTATACGTTTTTACTGAAATTACCTCATTAGCTTTTGTATCCTTATAACCATACGAAAAATTATATACTGTACCATTCTCAGGTTTAAGATAACCGTTATTAATAGTATAGGTTACGCTTCCTAATTGTGTTCCATCCTTGGCATAAAATGTACTTTTATATGTTGGAGACAATTCAAACAGTGTTCTTACTTGACCATTTTCGTAAAAAAAGGTTTCCCCTAATAAATGTTCATAGGGATAGTACCTTATTTGTTTCACTCGCATTGGCTCGTAATAATAAAACACCTCAACACCTTTAGTATAACCATTGTCTAGAGTTTCAAGCTCACCTATAAGTTTACCATTTTCACCATAGTATTTAGATAAAAATCGAGCTCCTTTAGCTACACTATAATTTTCATAACGAACACCTTTAATATCTCCATCATAAATGACATCCTTAATGGTATCATTCGCAATTTCCATGTAATAACCGTAACTCCCTTGATCTCTATTTAAAGCACCTTCTACAACATAACCATTCTTGTATATTGCCACTAGTTTCTGTTGGTTTAGAAATGTTACAAACTCGCCTTCTAATCTATTGTTTTCATAATTAGCAATTTGATAAATTTCACCATTTTCTTTATACCAACTGACTTCTCCATGCCAAATAGACTTTTCTGAGTCTTTAGACAAGCCACTCATTTGAAGCTGTCCAGAAGCATAGTAATCTTTAATCCGAAATAAACCGCCTTCCTTTTTAACTGGTGGACGAAAAAAAGCTGCACTATCTTTTACCGTTTCTTTCCAAGCTATATTGTAATAAATAGTGTCTTGCTGTGCATTTATTTTTGAAGGCAGAAAAAACATTCCGACAAAAACCAGCACTAGGTAGGTCTTAATGCGCTTTTTTATAAAAATCATTGTAGTATAAATTTAAAATGAATAATTAGGTAAGCCTGAAATTCTAAAAACGTAAACACGCTTTTATTTTCAGGTTGTAAATTTCCGAAACATACAGATTTAAACCCCTACTGTTTTCAGGGGTTTTAATATTACTGAAAACAACTAATCTGGTTAGACTTTATACTTTAAAGGTAAATGAATTACTTTTTTAGTTTCAAAAAATGGTTCTTTAAAATAGTCAGATAACAAGAAGGCCTTAACCGTTTTGTACTGTTTTAATTCTTCCGTTAAATCACCACCCTTAAGATATAGGATCCCATTTTTTAATTCATTTTTTTGGTTTTTTGCAATTTTACCCTTAACCCAAGTGGTAAACTCTGGCATTGTAGTTACAGCTCTACTTACAATAAAATCGAAGTGTTCATCAATAGCTTCTACTCTACTATGCGTTGTTTTTACATTGGTAAGTTCTATTGCTTCGCAAACAGCATTAATTACTTTTAATTTTTTATTAATACTATCTACCAAATGAAATTGGCTTTCTGGAAATAAAATAGCCAAAGGCACACCAGGAAACCCGCCACCTGTACCAACATCTAAAATAGAAGAACCTGGAGCAAAATTTATGACCTTTGCAATCCCTAAAGAATGTAACACATGTCTCAGATACAATTCATCTATATCCTTGCGTGAAATTACGTTTATCTTACTGTTCCATTCTTTGTACAAGTGCTCTAAAGCTTCAAATTGTTGAATTTGGTTTTCCGTTAAATTGGGGAAATATTTTAGAATCAATTCCATAAGTTGTCTTTCTGCAAAAGTAATTCTTTTTAAGATTTACAATTTAACATTCTTCAATAATGGTTGCTTTTTATTTATTAACTATCTTTGTATTGTTATAATGAATTAAAATCCCTTACGTTATAACAATAAATAATTTATATTCTAATGGCACAACAAACAGTAAAATTCTCTAGAACAGACTCTGCTAAGTTCTTTAAAACCCTAAACAAACGCGTTAACAACTACTTCAAAGAAAATAACATTAAAAAAACAGGCAACTGGAAACTCTACATAAAAGCAATAATAATGTTTGCTTTATTACTTGGCCCTTTAGTCGTATTGTTGACAGTTGATCTACCAGCATGGCTACAGGTTATATGCATGATGGTTATTGGTATTGGAATGGCAGGTGTAGGCATGAATGTTATGCACGACGCAAACCATGGCTCATTTTCTAGTAAAAAATGGGTAAACAAACTTATGGGAAGCAGCATACATATACTAGCTGGTAACGACTATAACTGGAAAGTACAACACAACGTTTTACACCACACTTACACAAATATTCAAGGGCACGATGAAGACATTGATGCAGGACGAATTATTCGTTTTTCTAAACATTCTAAATGGTTAAAAATTCATCAATATCAAAAATATTATGCCTTTTTATTATATGGTTTATTAACAGTTAACTGGGCTATTACTACCGATTTTAAACAAACCTACCAATACCTTAAAAGAAAATTATCTTATGGTGAATTTCCTAATCCTGCAACACAATGGACAAAGTTAATTATAGGTAAAATATTATACTACTCTATTTGGGTGGTATTACCTTTAGTTTTAGGTTACGCATGGTGGCAAGTTTTAATTGGATTTCTAATTATGCATTATACAGCTGGAATTATTCTAAGTGTTATTTTTCAATTAGCACATGTAATGCCAAATACAGAAATGCCTTTACCAGACCAAGATGGAAATATGAAAAATACTTGGGCTATTCATCAATTATTCACAACCTCTAATTTCTCACCTAAAAGTTGGATTGTAGAGTTTTACACTGGTGGCTTAAACAGACAAGTAGAACATCATTTATTCTCAAATATTAGCCATGTGCATTACAAAAATATTGCAAAAATAGTAAGAGAAACTGCTCATGAATTTAGTTTACCTTATAACGAGTACAATTCTATTTGGACAGCTATTTCGGAGCATTATCAGCAATTAAAAGAATTAGGTAAAAAGCCAAGCATGGCTTAAGTCACTTCGCAGATTAAAAACAACGAATAATTACAATGATGAACCAACTATCAGATAGAATTAACAACCTAGCGACATCAGCTACGTTAGCTATGGCTGCAAAAGCCAGAGAATTACGTGCAGAAGGAAAAGACATTATTGGACTAAGTTTGGGAGAACCCGACTTTAACACGCCCGATTTTATTAAAGAGGCTGCGATTGAAGCTATTAACCAAAATTATAATAGCTACACACCTGTTGATGGTTATGTAGAATTGAAAGAAGCTATTATTACCAAATTTAAACGCGATAATAACCTCAACTATTCATTACCGCAAATTGTAGTGTCTACTGGAGCAAAACAAGCACTTGCAAATGTCGCTGCAGTAATGATTAATCCTGGTGATGAAGTTATTTTACCTTGTCCTTATTGGGTAAGCTACAGTGATATTGTAAAATTGAGTGATGGAGTTCCTGTGGAAGTTCAAACCTCAATTGATAATGATTTTAAAATGACAGCTGAACAGTTAGAAGCTGCCATTACTCCAAAAACCAAAATGATTTGGTACAGCTCACCTTGTAACCCAAGTGGTTCTGTGTATAGTAAAGAAGAATTGAGAGCGTTAGCAGATGTTCTAAAAAAACACCCTCATATCTATGTCGTTTCAGACGAAATCTACGAACATATTAATTTTAAAGGAGGTCATTTTAGTATGGCTGAATTTGAAGATATGTACAACAGAACTGTGACTGTAAATGGGGTTTCTAAAGCCTTTGCTATGACAGGCTGGAGAATTGGTTATATTGGAGCTCCAGATTGGATTGCTAGAGCTTGTAACAAAATGCAAGGCCAAATTACTAGTGGAGCTAATTGTATTGCTCAACGCGCTGTAATTACAGCTTTAGAAGCAGATCCATCTCGTATAAAGTATATGGTTGATGAATTCAAGGAAAGACGTAAACTTATACTTGATTTATTAAGTGAAATCGAAGGATTTAAAACAAATGAACCAGAAGGCGCCTTTTATGTCTTTCCAAATGTATCATCATACTTTGGAAAAACCATTAAAGGAAAAACAATAAACAACGCTTCTGACTTCTCTCTATTTTTATTAGAAGAAGCTTTAGTGGCAACTGTTACAGGTGAAGCTTTTGGAAACCCTGATTGTATAAGAATTTCTTATGCCGCTTCTCAAGACAATATCAAAGAAGCTATTAAGCGTATTAAGTCTGCTTTAAGCTAAATAAAACATATTATAATAGATATAAATAAGTTGTGACGTTACTGTTGCAACTTATTTTTTTATATAGAACCTTAGCTTTAAAGAACTATAGTATTAAACTACACTTTATACACAAGCCACAAGAGCTACACATGCAAACACAGCTATTTTTAAGGCCATTGAAGTTGTATGGCTTGTCTTACACAGTTTTGGAAATTTAGAACGCCTCCTAACACCAAATATCGATTTATTACACGCCTTTTTTAAATTATATTTTACAACGCGTTTGTATCTGGAATTCAATAAGCCTTTTGTTGCTAAATGAGACTTATTAGAACGCTTCGTATTCGTTTCTGCATCTTCGGTTTTATTTAATCTCATAATTGTTGTTTTAAATATTTCAGATAAAATACAAATTATTAATTAAATCTCAAAAAATGAGTCTAAATTCTGTCATTATCACAATAAACAACTATAAAATCTAACAATTCAAAGTAGGCAATGCAATTTAAAATTCATTAAAATATTTAAAACACAAATTATGTTACTTTTTTAATTGACTAATACATCTGTTAAATATGTAAAGCCTATTAAAAGAAAAACAGACAAAATAATAGTAAACAATATTACTTTTAGCATTCTAACTTTACGTTCTTCTTTTAAGCGCTTGCCAATTTCCTTTAATTGTTTTGTTGACGCTTTAGGTAAATTATATTCCGTTTTACGGCTACGCTTATAACCACCAAGCAAGTTTTTGAACTTCTCTCGCTTAGGCAACTGATTCCTATTGTAATTAATAACATTCATTGAATTGGATGGCATAGCAGTAAGGTTTTAAATTTAAAAAATAAGCGAGAACAAATTGCATCAATACCTAATGTAATATGCGATTGTAGAGATAAAAGACACAAATACAAGTGTATTAGGTCAGTTAGAAAGAGCTGTACAAAGGCTTTATTTTATTAAAACAAAGCGATGAGCGCAATGGCAAAGACAGATAGTTTTAAAATAACAGCTGTATAATTTACCATGTGACTTTGAATACGCTTTGTACGTTGTCTAATTGCAAATACTGATTTTGACTCTAAAGTTTTAAAGTTTTGTTTCACTACAGATTTGTAATTTGAATTTAATAAGCCACGTGTTGTAAAATGAGATACCGCAATGGGTTCTGGTACAAATTCTAATGATGAGTTTAATGATAATTCCATGATTGATGTTTGTTTGGTTATACAAATATGACGTATTAACATTTAAAATGTTACAGTCTAGAGGTTAAAGCATTACAACACCAAACCCTCTAATATCACAGAATTATTAATGAGAATATAGGCTAGCTCAATTTTAAAATAGTAAAAAAAAAAAGAATAGAATTATTGATTTTCTTTAACCAACGTATAAATAAAAAGTCCTAAACCTATCATTTTAAGAAGTAGGATGAATGGATTAAATTCTAAATCATTTAGAAAAAGCAAAACCGATCCTAGGATTATAAATACTGCCGCTAATAATTTAATTTTATTTACAACCATCCTATTTAATTTATCGATTACGCCAGAAAAAAGGAGTTAACAATATCAAAACTGTAAATAATTCTAATCTACCAATAAGCATTAAAAAAGAAGCCCACCATTTTCCTAAAGGCGGTAAAGCAGCATAATTATTTACAGGTCCAAATTCACCTAATGCTGGCCCTACATTTCCTAAACTAGAGGCAGAAAGCCCTATGGCTGAAGTAAAATCCATATCAAACATTGAAAACACTAAAGCCCCTACAATAAATGACAACATGTAAAGAATAAAGAATCCAAGAACATTGAATACAATATCTTTAGAAACCGATTTACCATTATAACGTACAGGAATAATAGCATTGGGATGTAAAGCACGCTTAAATTCTAAAAAACTATTTTTAATTAAAATTAATTGACGCATTACTTTTACACCACCAGAAGTACTTCCCGCAGAACCACCTAAAAACATCATTCCAAAAAAGAATACTGTCAAAAATGGAGTCCACATAGTATAATCTGCACTTACAAAACCTGTTGTTGTAATTACAGTCAACACCTGAAATAGAGCATGTCTTAATGCACTTTCGGCTTCTCCTAAAACCATTGGGTGTGTTATGGTGGACTGAGACACATCTGCTTTAAAATAGATTAAAACGGCCGCGATTAGAGTAAAAATGATAATAAATTTAAAATAGAGTTTAAATTCTTCATCTTTTAAAATTTTAGAAACTTTACCTTTAAAAAGATAGTAACTTAATACAAAATTAGTACCAGCCAAAAACATAAAGAATATAATAATATACTGTATTAACGGATTATCATTCCAATAAGCAACACTAGCATTTTTAGTAGAAAAACCACCTGTAGATAATGTACTCAACGCATGATTTACAGCGTCAAAAAAAGACATACCTGCAAGTTGCAATAGTAATGTTTCTGCCACGGTATAACCAACGTAAATAAGCCATAATCGTTTAGCCGTATCTGTTATTCTTGGGTGCAATTTATCTGCACTCGGCCCAGGAGCTTCAGCTGTAAATAATTGCATGCCCCCAACACCAAGCAAAGGCAATATCGCAATCGCTAAAACAATAATCCCCATACCACCTATCCAATGTGTCATACTTCGCCAAAACAAAACACCTTTTGGCACTATTTCAATATCATTTAAAATACTAGCACCGGTAGTTGTATAGCCAGACATGGTTTCAAAAAAAGCATCTGTGAACGAAGGAATAGCTTCTGTCGCAATATAAGGTAAGGCGCCGGTTATTGACATCACAATCCAACCGAAGGCAACGACGATATAACCTTCGCGCTTATTCATTTCCTTACGATGGTTTTTTGTTCTAAACATTGCCAAAACACCAATTAAAAATGTTGTAACACCTGCTAAAAACAATTGAAACGTAACACCATCTTTATAAATAAAACTTATCAACGTTGCGATAAGCATAAAACCACCATTAAACAGTAATAGCAACCCTAGGAAATGGAAAATAATCTTATAATTAAGTTTTATTCTAGACATGCTCTTATTAAGAAAAAAAACGTTCTACTTCAGAAATAGACCGAGGCAAACAACAAACTACAACACGGTCACCAGGTTGAATTTTGAAACTTCCTAATGGAATTGATCCTTTTCCATCTCTAATTACACCACCAATGATCGCGGATTTTGGAAATTTTACATCTTTAATAACCTTATTCGTAATTTTAGATTTTTCCTTAACCACAAACTCTAAAAGTTCTGCATTCATATTGGTTAATTTAGTCATGGCTACAACCTCTCCTTTTCTAATGTATCTAAAGATATTATTTGCAGCTAATAATTTTTTATTAATTAAAGTATCAATCCCAATTGATTGCGATAATTGATAGTAATCCATATTTTCAACCAAGGCTATAGTTTTCTTTACACCTTTAGACTTTGCTAAAAGGCACGACATAATATTGGTTTCAGAATTACCCGTAACAGCAATAAAGGCATCCATATCTGAAATATTTTCTTCATCTAAAATGTCCACATTTCTGCCATCACCGCAAATAACTAAAGCACTTGGTATATCTTCTGCTAATTCTTCAGCTTTACCTCTTCTACTTTCTACCAGTTTCACATTAAACTTACTCGAACACAAATCTTTAGCCGTTTGAAAGCCTATTTGACTTCCTCCAAGAACCATAACATTTTTAATCGTAACTTTAACTTTTCCTGATAATTTAAATAATTCCTCATCACCACTTTTAGAAGTCATAAAAACCACTTTATCGCCTTCTTTAAAAATAGTATCACCACGAGGTATTATAGTATATTGCGTTCCCAATCGTTGAATTGCAATAGGGATAAAATTTAATTCCGGATAAATTTCGGCAGCTTCTTTTACTGTTTTATCAACAAAGGTTGCTGTTCGAGACAAACGTAAACCCAACATGGTTAATGCTCCGTTTTCAAACTCATAGGTATCATTAAAACCATACTGATTTAAAAGTAATCCTATTTCAGAAGCAGCCAAAGATTCTGGTGAAATTAATTCATCAATCCCAAATTTTGAAAACCCAACCGTTTCTTTATTATCTATAAATTCGGTATTAGAAATACGAGCTATCGTTCGTTTAGCTCCAAGTTGTTTTGCTAACACACAAGCTGTAATATTTGTGGTTTCAGAAGATGTAACCGCAATAAAAAGAGCTGCAGTATCTATTCGCGCATCTCTTAAAATAGCAATAGATGTAGCATCGCCTTTAATAGTTTTGATATCTAAATGCTCACCAGCATATCCTAAACTCTCTTTTTTTGTATCAATTAAAGTGATTTCTTGCGACTCGTAAGACAACAATTTTGCCAAATGAAATCCTACTTCTCCTGCACCTGCAATAATTATTTTCATGTGTTTACATTTATTGTTTTTAAAAAGTCACATGCGGCTCGCAATTAATCATACCCTTAGGCTGATCTCTTTTTGAACATGCTCGTTTCATTTTACTTCATTGAAATAAGCGTACAAATATACTAAGAAGTTATAAGTGCAACCAAAAGTTGCAGATTAATAAGTGGCTAAAGCATTTAAAGTTATAAGTAGTTATAACTTCTTAGTATATTTGCAAAAAATTTTTAATGACCAAAAAAATAAATCCATATAAGGACAGTGACCAAACCAAAAAGGTTCAGGTTACTAAAATGTTCGATACAATATCTAAAGAATACGATGGCTTAAACCGTGTCATCTCTTTTGGTGTTGATGTCAAATGGAGAAACAAAGTTGTAGAATTAGTGGCTAAAAATAATCCTGAAAACATTCTTGATATTGCTACAGGAACAGGCGATTTAGCGATTAGTTTAACAACAACAAATGCTAAAGAGATCATTGGATTAGATATTAGCGATGGCATGTTAGAAGTTGGACGCAAAAAAATTAAAGCAAAGCAATTAGACAACGTAATCTCGATGGTTATTGGAGATTCTGAAGATTTGCCTTTTGAAGACAACACTTTTGATGCTATTACTGTAGCATTTGGAGTTCGTAATTTTGAACACTTAGAAAAAGGACTAGCAGAAATTTTAAGAGTCTTAAAACCCAATGGTATTTTCGTTATTTTGGAAACTTCAGTACCTACTAACCCTATTTATAAAGCAGGCTACAACTTCCATTGTAAACTAATTATGCCAACTATAGGAAAATTATTTTCTAAAGATAAAGTGGCCTATAGTTACCTCAGTGAATCGGCCTCTGTTTTCCCTTATGGAGAAGCTTTAAACAATATTTTATCAAAAATTGGGTTTATTAATGTGGAACACAAACCACAAACTATGGGAGTAGCGACAATCTACTCAGCATCTAAAGCATAATATGAGGAAAATAATATATCTAGTACTATTTTTATTAACGTGTCAAAACGTTACTGCTCAACTTTTTACCAAAGAAAAGGTGGCTAATAACCCAGACAATATTGATCAAAAGTTTTTGTCTTGGGGATATTTCATTGGTTTTAATCAGTATGACTTTAATTTTGATTATAATGAAAACTTAGAAGATATTCTGGTTGATAAGTCTTTTGGTTTTCATTTAGGACTTATTGGAGACATGAGAATTAATGATTATTTAAATTTAAGATTAGAACCTGGTGTTTTCTTTACCACTAGGAATTTGCGTTATGACGAAAGTTATTTTGAAGGCATGGAGTTTAATGATTCTGATTTGCTAAGAGAAGTCAAATCTACTTACGTTCACATTCCACTATTATTAAAAGTATCTACCAAACGTATTAACAATTTTAAACCCTTTATTATTGGAGGGATTTCTACCGCTTTAAACCTATCTAGTAATCAAGACAACCCAAACGACAATAGTTCTGGAGAATTTAGAATGACAAAAAACACGTTTTTCTATGAACTTGGTTTTGGTATAGACCTTTACCTACTCTATTTTAAATTCACCCCTTCAATTCGTGGTGTTTTTGCTATGAATGATGAAATCGTTAAAGATGTAGATCCCAACAGTCCGTGGACAGGTAATATTTCTAAAATGCAAACTAGAGGCATTTTTATTAATTTTACGTTTCAATAGTACGTCTCCTAAATTCGCTTAACAGTATTGCTGTGGCATTGGCCACATTTAAACTTTCTGTTGCTTTAATATGACCAAATTGAGGAATTGTTACTTTCCTTGACACCTCGGCTTCAATGGATTCTGAAATGCCGTTGGCCTCATTCCCTAATACAATTATACCTTCAGTAGGTAAATCTGCAGTGTAGATATTTTCTCCTTCTAAAAAAGTACCAAAAACAGTAGTCTTACAAGATGTTAAATAGTCGTTTAAGTTCACATATTGCACATTTACCCGCGTTAAAGAGCCCATTGTAGCTTGTACAACTTTAGGATTGTAGCAATCTACAGTATTATAACTACAGACCAAGTCTTTAACACCATACCAATCGCAAAGCCTAATTATTGTTCCTAAATTACCTGGATCTCTTACATCATCTAAAGCGACAATTAACCCCTTTTCTTGTGTTGATTCTTGGTTTGGAATTTCGAAAACAGCTAAGGCTGTATTAGGATTTTTTAATGCTGAAATTTTTTTTAATTCAACTTCTGAAATTTCAAAAACTAAATCTTTCGGAGCCTCAAAAATGGATTTTGTCGTAAATAAACTTTTCAACTTAAAATCAGATTTTAGAAATTCTGAAATCCCTTTTATACCTTCAGCTATAAACAACCGTTCTAGTTGCCTGTTCTTTTTTTGACTTAACCCCTTTATTAACTTTATTTGATTCTTTGATAACGCTGAACTCATCGTAATTTTTTCTGATTTGTTGCAAAATAATCATTTTGCTCTCATATTTCATCTTTTTATGACTTTGTAACACTAGTACGAAGTATAAAAAAGAATTCTTCTAAAAACAAAAGCATCATTTTTAGTTTAAATAAAAAAAGTGAACATGAGTTCTTTAAAATGTCTTTACATTTGTTAGACGAAACCCATAATACTAATTAATAAATCTTTTTTAGTGTTGTTTGATTTCTAAATTAAAGTGATTGCTATTTCATAACAAGAAATGGTATTATTTTTGTTTCATTAACACGTCATTTAAAATTAAGATATCTCAATTGAGTTTACAAGATTTCACTTTAATACCATTTACCAATTACAATGTGCGAAACCGCAATGTGTTGCTTTGGCTATGTATTATATTACTAAGCTCTTGTAACGTTGTAAAACGTGTTAAAGCAGACGAACATCTTATAACAAGTAATACCATCTTAGAGGATGGAGATAAAATAAATAGTGAACGCATTAACAATATCATTACACAACGCACCAATTCTGGTATGCGAAAGTTTTTTGGGTTTCCTTTAAAACTCTATATCTACAATCTCGCCAGACCTAACATAGATTCTATAATCAATGCTAATATTTTAAGTGACTCGTCTAAAGTAAAACGAAAAACCGCACTTCTCTCCAAAAAGCAATTTGATAATCTTATTGAATCTAAACGCAGTTTTAATGCTTGGTTAAAACGCACGGGTGAAGCTCCTGTAATTTATGATGAAAACAAAACCATTAAAACTGTTAGCAATCTTAGAAAGTATTACTATAGTAAAGGATGGTTTAACAACGAAATAACTTACGAGGTAGAAAAAGACAGTAATAAACTTGCCCAAGTAACTTACAAAGTCACAAAACATAAGCCTTATATTTTAGATTCGCTGAAACCTTTTATAAGTAGTCCTGCCATTGATTCGCTCTACAATAAATTTAGTAAAACAACATTACTAAAAAAAGGAGAACAATACGACGAACAAAATTATGAGAACGAACGCGAACGTATTAACAGTTATTTGAGAAATGCTGGTTTTTATTATTTTGGACAAGATTATATCCGTTTTGAAATGGATACAATTAAGACAAATCATAAAGTCCATACCGATTTAATTATAGCCAACAGAACCATTAGAGGTGATGATTCTACAACCACAACACCTTTTAAAATTTACAAAATAAAAGAGGTTAATATTTTTACAGATGATAATTTTAATAACCGCTTTAAACCTATAGTAGACACAACAACATACAAAGACTTTAACCTCTACAGTAAAGAAAAATTAAGGTTTAGACCCAAGGCACTAACTGATGCTGTTTTTATTAATAAAGGCGACATTTATAGTGATTTAGCACGAAGTAGAACGTCGCGTTACCTCAACGATTTACAAATGTTTAGATACCCAAACATAGAGTATATTGAAAACGAAGAAGACACGACATTAACCGCCAATATTTTTTTAGAACCTAAGAAAAAATACGCTTTAAGTTTTGATCCTGAAATTAATCAAAGTAACATACAAACCATAGGCTTCTCTTTTAGCACAGGTTTAAAAATTAGGAATATTTTTAAAGGTGCAGAAACTTTGGAAATCTCTGGAATTGCAGCTATTGGAGCTTCAAAAAACAGAAATGATCCTGAAGCTGCTTTTTTTGACATTAATGAATTTGGTGGTAATATTCGTCTAACAATCCCACGATTATTTAGTCCTTTTAATACAGACAAAATCATCCCTAAGTATATGTCTCCAAGTACCATTATAAATGTTTCAGCTACGAGCCAACAAAATATAGGTTTAGATAAACAAACGCTTTCTGGTATGTTTAGTTACAATTGGTCTCCATCTAATACTGTCACTAATACCTTAGAATTGTTTAATGTAAATTTTGTAAAAAACTTAAATACAAGTAACTACTTTGGAGTCTACCAAAATTCTTTTGGACGCTTAAATTCTATTGCTCAAGATATAGGATATATAGGTAATGACAGCAGTTTGTATGATGAAACATCAACAACAAACAGGTACGAACCTGCAGATGTCTTCATCAATGAGGTTTTAGCTGGCAATACAAGCTTAACATCAAATGATGATGACTATTTAACCGTAAACAACATCGAAGAACGCAAAGAGCGACTCACAGAAAACAACCTTATTTTTTCTACAAGTTTTAATTATAAAAAAGACAAGCGTAAAAACATCTTTGATAACGATTTCTCTGTTTTTAAATGGCGAATTGAATTAGCTGGCAATTTACTATCTAATATTTCTAGTATTTTAGGATCACCTAAAAACGATGCCGATAATTACGAAATTTTTGGAGTGGCATTTTCGCAATACATAAAAACAGATATAGACTATGTAAAATATGTAGATTTAGGCAGAAAAAATGTATTAGCCTTTCGTGGTTATGCAGGTATTGCTATTCCTTATGGCAATTCTAATAGTATTCCTTTTTCAAAAAGTTTTTTTGCAGGAGGTCCTAACGACAATAGAGCATGGACAGCTTATAATTTAGGACCTGGAGGATCTAAATCTACAAACGAATTTAACGAAGCCAACTTTAAACTTCATTTAAGCGCAGAACAGCGCTTTAGTTTATTTGGCGCATTTAGAGGTGCTGTGTTTATAGATGCTGGTAATATTTGGAATGTTTTAGATAACGTAGAAGAAGACGCAGCCACCTTAACCAGTTTCGATTCTTTAAAAAATATTGCAATAGGCTCAGGCTTTGGTTTGCGTTACGATTTTGACTTCTTTGTGCTGCGTTTTGATATTGGTTTTAAAACTTACGACCCTTCTAATGATGAAGGCAATCGCTGGTTTAAAACCTATAACTTTAGAAATGCAGTTTACAACATTGGTATTAACTATCCTTTCTAAATTTTAATAAAAATCCTTTTGAAGTTTTTCATTATAAGATTTAATCATTCTTTTTTAGAAAAACTTAAACCGCATTAAAAACGATAACGTTTTCGGTTATTTATGGCAATTCTCGTCTAATAAATACTCAAAATTATGTATTTTTGATATCTAAACTTTTTCAATTATAAAATTATGAGTCATAATATTAAACCTGGAGTTGCAACCGGAAGAGACGTTCAAAATATTTTTAAACTAGCTAAGGAAAAAGGCTTTGCCTTACCTGCAGTAAATGTTATTGGGTCTAGTTCTATAAATGGTGTTTTAGAAACTGCAAAAGCATTAAATGCACCAGTCATTATTCAATTTTCTAATGGTGGAGGCGTTTTTAATGCTGGTAAAGGTTTAAGCAACGACAACCAAAAAGCTGCCATTGCAGGTTCTATTGCTGGAGCAAAACATGTGCACCAAATGGCCGAAGCTTATGGAGTACCTGTAATTTTACATACAGACCATTGCGCTAAAAAATTATTACCTTGGATTGATGGTTTATTAGATGCTAGTGAGCAACATTTTAAAGAAACAGGAAAACCACTTTACAGTTCTCACATGATTGATTTGTCTGAAGAACCAATTGAAGAAAATATCGAAATTTGTAAACAATACCTATCGCGTATGAGCAAAATGGGTATGACTTTAGAAATTGAATTGGGTATTACAGGCGGTGAAGAAGATGGTGTTGATAATACAGATGTTGATGATTCTAAACTATACACACAACCTGAAGAAGTAGCTTACGCATATGAAGAGCTGAGTAAAATAAGCGATCAATTTACTATTGCTGCTGCTTTTGGTAATGTTCACGGTGTTTACAAACCTGGTAACGTAAAATTAACTCCAAAAATCTTAAAGAATTCTCAAGATTATATTTCAAAAAAATACGGTGTTGGTCATAACCATATCGATTTTGTCTTTCATGGCGGATCTGGTTCTACAGTTGAAGAAATCAGAGAAGGTATTAGCTATGGCGTTATAAAAATGAATATCGATACAGATATGCAATATGCCTTTATGAGTGGTGTAAGAGATTATATTCAAGATAAAAAAGACTACTTGCAAACACAAATTGGTAATCCAGACGGAGACGATCTTCCTAACAAAAAGTATTACGACCCTCGTGTTTGGCTTCGTAAAGGTGAAGAAGCTTTTGTTGCAAGACTTAAAAAAGCATTCGAAGATTTAAATAATGTAGACACATTATAATTTTTTTTCAACAACTTTTAAAACCCGTCAGAACTTAAAATCAGAGTTTTAGCGGGTTTTTTATTTATATATAATTTCATTTTTTGAGATAGCTATTCCTATTTTTGAGTTATATTTAATAAAATAGTAATTTTGTACACTTTGCATTTGCAAATTATAACGAATTAAAAGTAGCGATTACTGATTATTAAAATCAAAATCGTAAACCTATCCTTAGTATAATCTAAGGATTAAAATTGTAACCTTAATATGGCTTGGTTTAAAAGAAAAGATAAAGGCATTCAAACCTCAACAGAGGAAAAAAAAGATACTCCCAAAGGACTTTGGTATAAATCTCCTACTGGAAAAATAATAGACACCAAAGAACTAGAACAAAATTTTTATGTAAGTCCAGAAGATGGCTACCACGTAAGAATTGGAAGTAATGAGTATTTTCAAATTTTGTTTGATGATAATAAATTCAAGGAATTAGACGCGAACTTAACTTCTAAAGATCCTTTAAAATTTGAAGACACTAAGAAATATCCAGACCGTTTAAAAGCGGCTCAAGCTAAAACAAACCTAAAGGACGCTGTACGTACTGCAGTTGGTAAATCTAAAGGCAATGATTTAGTTATTGCTTGTATGGACTTTAGCTTTATTGGTGGTTCTATGGGGTCTGTGGTAGGTGAAAAAATTGCCAGAGCTGCAGATTATGCCTTAAAAAAGAAAACTCCTTTAATGATTATTAGTAAATCTGGTGGAGCACGTATGATGGAAGCTGCTTTATCTCTGATGCAGTTAGCAAAAACATCTGTTAAACTTGCTCAGCTCGCAGATGCTGGTATCCCTTATATTTCATTATGTACAGATCCTACAACTGGAGGTACAACAGCTTCGTTTGCAATGTTAGGAGATATTAATATCTCAGAACCGGGAGCATTAATTGGTTTTGCAGGCCCTAGAATTGTAAGAGATACAACGGGTAAAGAATTACCTGAAGGATTTCAAACTTCAGAATTTTTATTAGAACATGGCTTTTTAGATTTTATAACCCATCGTAAAGATTTAAAATCAAAAGTGAATTTGTATATCGATTTAATAAAAAATCAACCGATACGATCATAAAAAAAACAAAAAGAGGTGTAATCAACCTCTTTTTTTTGTTTTAATAACTAACGTGTTACCGTATTAAGCTTTCTTAAAAAATATAGAAAACTCAGTTCCCACATCTACTTCACTCTGCACTTCTACTTTGCCGCCTAAAGATTCAATATGATTTTTAGTAAGAAAAAGACCAATGCCAATGGCGTCTTCATTATTGTGAAACGTTTTATACATCTCAAAAAGCCGATCTCCAAACTTATTTAAATCTATCCCAAGTCCATTATCCTTAATTACCAATACCACAACATCGGCTTCAATTCGAGAGCTTAATTCTATAATTGGATGTCTTTTTTCAGATTTGTACTTAATAGCATTTGTAAGAAAGTTTAGAATTATACTATCAAGATAGGCTGGAATGCCTTTTACACAAACATCTTCATCAATTTCGTTATAAATTATGGCTTCTGCATTTTGAGCTAAAGCAATAATATTATAAGTCGCTTTTTCGGCATAATCATATAAATTAAGAACCTGCATTTTAGAAGCATCAATTTCTTTAATTTTTGCTACTTGAGTTAAATGAGCAACGGTTTCCTGTAAATTCTCAACAGCTTGTTTTAATAATTGAAAATTCTCATTTTGGTTTAAAACAGAAAAATCTTCCTCTAAAAAATCGGTAAGAACAGATAAATTACCAGAGTGCGATCTTAGATTATGAGTCACAATATTAGCAAAAGATCGCAACCTATCATTTTGTTCTTCGGCAACACTAAGCATCAATTTTAACTTATCTTGATTTTTTTGCCTCTTAGTAATATCTGTAAATTGCCAAATCATGTGTGCACGTCCTTCCTTAAAATAAACCAAGGACACATAGATTAACAACCAAATAATGGAACCGTCTTTATGGAAATAGCGTTGTTTTACACGATACTTATCAATTTTACCATTTATAAGTTTTTCGTATTTATGCTCGTGTACACCAAGATCTTGAGCATAGACAATATTATTAATGTCCATATTAAAAAGCTCCCATCTTGTATATCCAAAAATATCGCAGATACTCTCGTTAACCTTTAACCAATTTCCATCTAAGCTTACGATAGCAATACCATTATAAGTATTATTAAATATACGCTCTAAAACATCGTGCGCATTAGAAGAATCCTGTAGATGATTTGAAACTTTCATACATTATATTTAATAAGGATTAAACCATATGAAAGCTATCAGTTAATAAGGGTTTGTTGCTTTAAATTATTTCTAATCGTAATTTCAACATCAAAAAGTTACGAAAAAAATACCAAATCACAAAAAAATAGTATATTTGCCGCTCGAAAGAGAAGCTTTCGTGTACATAACAATCATTTACAATAATATTAGAATGTATTTAGACCCAAAAGAAAAAGAAGCCATTTTTAAAAAACATGGCAAAAACGAAAAAGACACAGGTTCTGCAGAAGGGCAAATTGCTTTATTCACTTACAGAATCAATTACTTAACTGAGCACTTAAAAAACAATCGTAAAGATTTTAATACTGAGCGTTCATTAGTAAAGTTAGTAGGTAAGCGTCGTGCTTTATTAGATTACTTAACTAAGAAAGATATTTTAAGATATCGTGCGATAGTAAAAGAATTAGGATTAAGAAAATAATCTCAATAAAAAGACCACGCCTAACAGCGTGGTTTTTTGTTATATAACAACTCGGTTTTGGACGAGTATAAAAACCAAAATTGAAGAAGCTAGATCTTGAATCGACTTCAGGACTAACAGTTTTTCATTGGTCATACAACAACTACTACACAACAACACAACGACCATTGTTTAACATTATTCTAACGAGCAATAATGCGTTAGAATTAGAATTAAAAAATTTATGATTCCAAAGGTATTTAAAGAGGTCATTGACCTTGGTGATGGTAGAGAAATTTCTATCGAAACTGGAAAATTAGCAAAACAGGCACATGGTTCTGTTGTTGTTCAATCAGGAAAATGTATGTTATTATGTACAGTTGTTTCCAACTACGAGCAAAAAGATGTTAACTTTTTGCCATTAACAGTAGATTACAGAGAAAAATTTGCTGCTGCAGGCCGTTATCCAGGTGGTTTCTTTAAAAGAGAAGCAAGACCTAGTGATGGAGAAGTATTAACCATGCGTTTAGTGGATCGTGTTTTACGTCCGTTATTCCCAAAAGATTACCATTCTGAAACTCAGGTAATGATTCAATTAATGTCTCATGACCCAGAAGTAATGCCAGATGCAATGGCAGGTTTAGCAGCTTCGGCAGCTATTCAATTATCAGATTTCCCATTTGAATGCCCAATTTCTGAAGCTAGAGTTGGTCGTGTTAATGGAGAATTCATCATTAACCCAACATTTGCTCAATTAGAAGAGTCTGACATCGATATGATGATTGGAGCTTCTGCAGATTCTGTAATGATGGTAGAAGGTGAAATGGATGAAATTTCTGAAGAAGAAATGGCAGATGCTATTAAGTTTGCTCACGAAGCAATTAAAGTACAATGTGCTGCTCAAGTAAGATTAGCAGAAGCCTTTGGAAAGAAAGCAACTCGTGAATACGAACCAGAAAGAGAAGACAAAGATTTAGAGAAGAAAGTACATGACATGGCATACGATAAAGTATATGCTATTGCAAAAGCTGGATCTTCTAAGCACGAAAGAAGTGCTGCTTTTCAACAAATAAAAGAAGATATTATAGCTACATTTTCTGAAGAAGAATTAGCAGATTATGGTGGTTTAGTATCTGAGTATTACCGCAAAGCAGAAAAAGCGGCTATTAGAGATTTAACCTTAAACGAAGGCTTACGTTTAGATGGTCGTAAAACTGACGAAATCAGACCAATCTGGTGTGAGGTAGACTACTTACCATCAACACATGGTTCTGCAATCTTTACACGTGGAGAAACGCAAGCATTAGCTACAGTAACTTTAGGTACTTCTAGAGATGCAAACCAAATAGATATGCCTTCTCAAGAAGGTGAAGAGCGTTTTTATTTACACTATAACTTCCCTCCGTTTTGTACAGGTGAAGCAAGACCTATTCGTGGAACGTCTCGTAGAGAAGTTGGACATGGTAACTTAGCACAACGTGCGTTAAAAGGTATGGTGCCAGACGAGAGTCCTTACACTGTAAGAATAGTATCTGAAGTTTTAGAATCTAACGGTTCTTCTTCTATGGCTACTGTTTGTGCTGGTACAATGGCATTAATGGATGCTGGTGTACAAATGACAAAACCGGTTTCTGGTATTGCTATGGGATTAATTTCTGATGCCGATTCTGGAAAATACGCTGTATTATCTGATATCTTAGGAGATGAAGATCACCTTGGTGATATGGATTTTAAAGTAACAGGTACTGCAGATGGTATTACAGCTTGTCAAATGGACATTAAAGTAAAAGGTCTGTCTTACGAAATTCTTGTAAATGCACTAAAACAAGCTCGTAATGGCCGTTTACATATCTTAGAGAAATTAACGGATACCATTGCTACACCAAACGCAAATGTTAAAGAACATGCGCCTACAATGGTAACAAGACGTATTCCTAATGAATTCATTGGTGCTTTAATTGGTCCTGGTGGAAAAGTAATTCAGGAAATGCAAAAAGAAACTGAGACAACTATCGTTATTAACGAAGACCCAGTGACTGAAGAAGGTATTGTTGAAATTTTAGGAGTTGGTAAAAAAGGTATCGATGCTGTAATGGCAAAAATTGATGCTATTTTATTTAAGCCTGAAGTTGGTAGCATTTACGAAGTAAAAGTAATTAAGATGTTAGATTTTGGTGCTGTAGTAGAATATACAGCTGCACCAGGAAACGAAGTATTATTACACGTATCTGAATTAGCTTGGGAACGTACAGAAAATGTATCTGATGTGGTAAACATGGGAGATGTTTTTGATGTTAAATACTTCGGTATCGATTCTAGAACACGTAAAGAAAAAGTATCTCGTAAGGCAATCTTACCAAAACCTGAAGGTTATGTAGCAAGACCACCAAGAGATGACAAACGTTCTGGTGGACGTGATAATAACAGAGGAAGAGATAATCGTGGACGTGATAACAGACGTGATGATCGCAAACCTAGAGAAGATAAGAAAGAAGATTAATTTCTAATTTCTTTTTATATAAATTAAACCTGTCAAGTTTTTAAGCCTGACAGGTTTTTTTATGCGCTCTATTTTGGTTATTTCAGAAATACCAAATGCAATAGTATAATCAACTAGGCTTGTTTATCATTAGACTATAAAATACCCATTATCAGGTATAGGAGTAACTATTTTGCTTATTTAATTTTAAACACTATGAATTGTAAAGCCACAATTATGAAAATTAAAATATTTTTTATCGCAATAATGAGTTACGTTTTCTTGCTATGTAGTTGTAGTAAAAATACTAATGATGCAAATCCCAATTGTGAAGCCCCTCTTACAATTGCAACATCTGTATTCCCTTTAGGCACTGGTGTAATTAATTATAGAGATGAAGCTTACTGCTTTGGAGATTCGCTTTTATGTACCGCAGTTCCAAATTTAAATTATGAATTTTTTGAATGGGAATTAGGCAGCAAATCTCCTCATTCGCCTCCCGGAAACTCCGCATACTTTTATATTTATGATGAAGAAAGTTCTCATATTAGTGCAAAGTTTAGAGCAATAGACAATTCATTTATTAGTTCTAGTCTAAATTTCCCCGAAAGCTTTACTTGTGATACTGATAGGTATCCAGCATGTCAAGTAAGAGTCGAAAGGTATTATGTTTCAATCGGAATGACTGGAGTTTACGCAACTGGTCCACAAGTTATTGTCGGAGTGTTAGGTGATGGTATGCATACAGGCATGACCTACGAATTAGAAGACGGTTTGGCGTCGGTTTCTTATGATCCAGATACATCAGTTAATTATGATGAATATGACGACGCATGGTGGGCTTATAATGTAGATTTTGGGTCGTTTACAGTAAATTATATAAGCCCTGAAACAAATACCGTAGAAATAACATTTAATAATGTGTACCTTGAAAATTGGGACGACGAAGGAGAGTATTTATCTGGAACCATTAGTGCTCAAGGACTTACACCTATTGATTAAGCGTATTATTGTTAGATTTACATAAGTAATTGCTTAAGCCAACAGTTTTAGTTGTAATGTTAAATAAAACTCAAAAAAAATCTAAACTGTAATATTAAACGTACATCTGTTTTAATCATCTCATCAACAAAACAAGATATATGGCTTCAAAAGACACCTTCTCAAAAACAATAATATCAACTTCAAAAAGCACTACTAAAAAACTATCCAAAAATTTCAACCTGTTTCTCAACAGCAAATCAAAAACAGAAAACACTAATAACAAAATTGTCCTTTTTAGTACATTTTTACTCATGCTTTTAGGCATCTATTTTTTATCTGTTTTTTATGGCGACTTTGAACAATTCAACGCCGATAAAATGAGCAGCACTATTGGATATACATTTATAATCTTAGCCACTACCCTCTTAGCCTTTAAAGCCTTATTTTTTATTTATAAGGCCTATAATTATTACAAATACAAACCTATTGCCTCTGTTTCAGACAAAGAATTACCAACTTGTACTGTAATTGTTCCAGCATATAACGAAGGCAAACAAGTATATGATACATTAATAAGTTTAGACAATAGCGACTATCCCAAACATAAACTACAAATTATATCTATTGACGATGGTAGTAAGGACGACACCTGGGATTGGATGCTAGATGCTAAAAAGAAATTAGGAGATCGTTTAGAAATATACCAACAACCCAAAAACCAAGGGAAACGTCATGCACTTTACCGTGGATTTAATTTAGGAACAGGTGATGTATATGTTACCGTAGATAGCGATTCTATCGTTACTGAAGACACACTGAGAAATTTAGTCAGCCCTTTTATTAAAGACGAAAATTGTGGAGCTGTTGCTGGTAATATTAGAGTTTTAAACAACAAAAAGGAAATGTTACCTAAAATGCTAGATGTTAGCTTTGTTTTAAGTTTTGAATTTGTGCGTTCTGCAGAAAGTAACTTAAATTCTGTACTCTGTACTCCTGGAGCCTTGGCTGCTTACAGAAGCACTGCTGTGCATAACTGTTTACCACAGTGGATCAATCAAACGTTTATGGGACAACCATCAGACATTGGAGAAGACAGAGCGATGACCAATATGATTTTAAAACAAGGTAAACACGTTTTGTTTCAAAAAAATGCAGTGGCTTATACCAATGTCCCTGAAGAATATATCGGTTTGTATAAAATGTTTATCCGTTGGGGACGAAGTAATGTTAGAGAAAACCTAGAAATGGCTAAATATGTATTTACAAACTTTAGAGCCAAAGGAAAATCTGCTACACGAATTTTATTTATTAGCCAATTTGTAAAAATACTTATGAGCTATCCTTTATTAATCTCTATGCTGTTCTTCGTTTTAGTACATCCTTTATTATTTTTAGGCTCTACCCTAGTTAGTATTTTAGTGGTTTCAACTTTTTCTGTACTATTTTTTACTAGCCAATATAAAACCACGCAAGGATTTTGGGCTTACTCGTATAGCATTTTATTCACCTTTGCTTTATTCTGGATTACACCTTATGCTATTGCAACAGCAAATAGAAGAGGTTGGTTAACACGTGGCTTAGCCGAACAGAAGTAAAAAAACTTTTTACACAACATATATAAACCTATCAAAATAAAACTTGATAGGTTTTTTTTATACAAATCACTCAATTTGTCACCGACAGGCTGTCAGTTTTATAGGTTTAGTAAAATTTTAAGATTTTCATTTCCACAAGTATACCACTCATAAGTTTACAGTTTCTCAATGATTAACACAAATATGTTAAGATTCCATAATTCTTAAAATCAATCTTTCTTTTTGGCACTTCCGTACAGTCCTTGTGGTAATTAAGGTGAATTAATTTAATAAAAAAAATGAAAGTATTAGTAATTGGAGCTGGTAATATGGGTTTAACATATTCTGAAGGTATGGCAGAATCGCCATTACTTAATAAGCATAAACTGAGAATATATGATACCGATCCAAAAAAAATAGAAACCTTACGCCAAGATTCAAGATTTAACGTTTTTGACAATTTAGAGGATTGCTTACCAAAAGCAGATATTGTCTTTATTGCTGTAAAACCGTATCACAGTGATGGTTTATTTGAAGAAATGAAACCCATGATAAATCACAGTCAAATCTTTGTGTCCTTAATGGCAGGAGTCACTATTGAAACCATTCAGCAAAAATTAGACGCAAAAAAAGTCATTAGAACCATGCCTAATTTACCCGCACAAGTTGGTAAAGGTGTCACCTCTTACACAGAATCTAAAGACGTTTCCAAAGTAGAACTAATCATGGTAAGAAACCTTTTAGACACTACAGGAACATCCATTCATGTTAACACGGAAAAGTTTATTGACGCCTCTACAGGAATTTCAGGAAGCGGCCCTGCTTATGTGTTCTATTTTATGCAATCCATGTTAGAAGCAGCTTTAAAAATGGGCTTTTCGGATTACGATTCCAAAGTCTTAGTAAGCAGTACGTTTGAAGGAGCCATAGAACTCTTCAATCAAAACAATATATCGCCAAAATCATGGATAGCTAAAGTCGCTTCAAAAGGAGGCACAACTCAAGCAGCCATTGATTCTATGGAAGACAATAATGTAAAACAATTAATACAAGATGCAGCCTATGCAGCATTTGATCGTGCTGTAGAATTAGGCAAAGACAAATAAAATATGAATAACAATATAAAACGTGTGGTCGTCAAAGTAGGCACCAACGTATTAACAAACAAAGACAATAGAATATTAGGACCAGTACTTAGAGAATTGGTAAGGCAAATTGCCGTTTTATACGAAGAAGATATCATGGTTATTTTAGTCTCCTCCGGCTCTGCAATTGCAGGTATGGAAGTTTTGGGCGACACTGATATCAAGGATAAATCGGTAAGAAGACAAGTCTATTCTGCTGTTGGCCAGCCTAGGATGATGCGTCATTATTATAGCATTTTCCATGATTACGGCATGCGTTGTGCTCAAATTTTAGCCACAAAACGCGATTTTGATGCTGGAAAACACAGGCAAAATATGATTAACTGTTATGAAGGCTTATTGTCCGAAGGCGTCATTCCTATTGCCAACGAAGACGATGCCGTATCCTTAACCATGTCTATGTTTTCAGACAATGACGAGCTCGCAAGCTTAGTTGCCGAACTTTTAGATGCCGACCGATTAATCATTTTGTCCGATACAGACGGGCTCTACACAGGACATCCAGACGACGAAGATTCTATTAGATTACACGAAGTTAAAACCAATCAGAATGTCGAACAATATGTTCAGGCTTCTGATAAAAAAGAAGGCGAAGGCCGTGGCGGAATGGCCTCAAAATTAAAAATAGCCAAAGGCACTGCAAATAAAGACATCCCAACTTACATCGCCAATGGTAAACGCGAAAATGTAATCATAGATATTATTAATAATAAAGCAGTAGGTACAAAATTTATTAGTGCTTAAAATAAACCCCTCAATTATAAAAATTAAAAAAATGAAACTATTACAAACACGTATAAAAAACAAAGTCCTCAAATCAATGATAAGGATTTTAGGACACGAAAGACATGCCATTATCGAAGCCAATAAAAAGGATTTAGAGGCTTTTCAAAAAGAAGACCAAGCCATTTATGAGCGTTTAATTGTAAACGACAAAAAGGTAGATGAAATGATTACTGCGGTTGAAGCCGTTATGAATCAGGAAGATCCTGTTGGACAAGAACTATCTAATCGTACACTAAAAAACGGCTTAAATATAGTAAACACTACAGCTCCTTTTGGTACCATTCTTATTATTTACGAATCGCGACCAGACGTTACTATTGAAGCAGCCGTTTTAGCCTTTAAAGCCAATAATAAAATTTTATTAAAAGGTGGTAAAGAAGCCCTAAACAGCAATCTTATTTTAGAAAAATGCTGGCACCAAGCTTTAGAAGAAAATGGCTTGTCTAAAGAATGGATTAAGCTATTGCATTTAAAACGTGAAGAAACCCAAGAATTTCTTAAAAACCCAACCGAACCCTTAGATTTAATTGTTCCTCGTGGTGGTGAGCGTTTAATCAATTTTGTAAAAACACATGCCACTTGCGCCGTTTTAGTTAGTGGACGCGGCAATAACTTCTTGTATGTTTCTGAACATGCCGATTGGAGCAAAGCTGTAAATGTGATTATTAATGCTAAAACAGATAAAATTTCGGGCTGTAATGCTTTAGACAAAGTATTAATCAATAAAAACCTTCCAGAATACGAAACCAAACTAAAAATGCTTCAAGAAAAATTAGAACAACATCATGTTGAAATTCTAGTCGATGATAAGGTCTCAAGCATTTTACCTCAAAAAGAAACGGTTTCGAATAGTGAAATTTGGCACGAAGAATTTCTAGCTCTAAAACTTCTCATCGGAGAGGTAGATACTTTAGAAGAAGCTATTGATCTTATTAACACCTATTCTGGAAAACATTCGGCTGCTATTATTACGGAACACACAGACGAAGCCATGGAATTTATGCACAACGTTGATAGTGCTGCAGTATATCATAATGCCTCTACCAGATTTACAGATGGTGGACAAATGGGTGTTGGCGCAGAACTCGCTATTAGTACAGACAAACTACACCATAGAGGACCTTTGGGCTTAAACCAATTGGTAACGAATAAATATTACGTGTATGGAAATGGACAGGTTAGGATTTAGAGTTAGGGATTAGGAGATAGGTGTTAGATTTTGGGGAATTAGAGAGTCTTGAGCCAACAGCCAAAATCAAGAGCTAACAACATGCTTTTCAAAGTTTTAACCAAAATAATTAGGGTATCTCAATAAAATTTGGTATACTATAAGTTATGATAACACAAGACAAAGAGAAGTACACAAATGAGTTAAATCAGTCCATTTCCTATCTACAAAATTTAGGCTATTCTAATATCAAGGCCGATATTGAAGGTTATGAAACCCCAAAGTCGTATTTAAAAAGGGGAAGTACAATTGAAGTTACACCAGATATCGTCGCAGAAAAAGAAGGCCGTAAACACATCTTCGATTTAAGTTTAAAATCTCAAAAACCAAGATTGTTAAAATCCAAATGGCTATTTTTAAATACATTAAGCCAATTAAAATCGTATCGTTTTAGATTAATAACAACGAGAGGACATTTTAAATTTACAAACCAAATTGTAGAAGACATTCATTTGGACTCCATTAAACTCATTAAAATTTAAGAGACTGTATCTTATAAGCTAAATACCACTATAAGATACAGTCTTTTTATTATAATGTTTTAGCAACTTGTTCTACAGCTGCAATGGTTGCATTTAAATCTTCATAGGTTAAAGCATCTGTAATAAACCAAGTTTCAAAAGCACTTGGTGCAATATAAATGCCCGCATTTAGCATGCCGTGGAAGAACGTTTTAAACGTCTCATTATTTCCTTTGGCAGCCGAATCAAAATCTACCACAGCTCCTTCTGCAAAGTGAACAGAAATCATAGAGCCAATCCTATTTATAGTATGTGTTACTCCATTTTTATTTAAAGCATCAGCAATACCGTTATGAAGATATTTCGTTTTTTCTTCTAACCTATTCATCAAGCCTGTATCTGCATTAACGGCTTTAAGCATTGCTAATCCTGCAGCCATAGCTAATGGATTTCCACTTAGCGTACCTGCCTGGTATACGGGACCTAATGGCGCTAAGTAATTCATAATTTCATTCCGTGCCGCAAATGCTCCAACAGGCAATCCGCCTCCAACAACTTTACCAAAACACACAATATCGGCTTTAATACCTTTTAGCTCTTGCACTCCACCTTTAGCCAATCTAAAACCAGTCATTACCTCATCAAAAATTAATAAGATATGATGAGCATCGCATAGATGTCTTAAGCCTTCTAAAAACCCATCTACTGGAGGAATACACCCCATATTACCGGCAACAGGCTCTATTATAATAGCTGCAATTTCATTGGTATTAGCTTCAACAAGTTCCTTTACGTTTTCAAGATCATTATACCGCGCTAACAAGGTATCTTTTGCCGTTCCTTGGGTTACTCCAGGACTATTAGGTGTTCCAAAAGTAACAGCACCACTACCTGCTGCTATTAAAAATGAATCACTATGACCATGATAACACCCCGAAAACTTTATAATTTTATCTTTTTTGGTAAATCCTCTTGCTAATCTTATAGCGCTCATACAAGCTTCTGTTCCAGAATTCACAAAACGAATTTTATCAATATTTGGCACCATAGATACAGCTAATTCTGCTATTTCTGTTTCAATAGCTGTAGGCATTCCAAAAGATGTTCCCAATTTTGTCTTTTCTATAACAGCATCAACAACTGGTGGAAATGCATGACCAAGCAACATTGGTCCCCAAGAATTAATATAATCGATAAAACGGTTGCCATCTTCATCATAAACATAAGCACCTTTAGCAGATTTTGCAAAAATTGGTGTACCACCAACAGCATTAAAAGCTCTAACGGGTGAATTTACTCCTCCCGGAATCACCTCTTGCGCTTCTTTAAACAAAGCGCTACTTCTTTGATATAACATAACTTAATTAGGAATAATAAGTTCTTGACCAATAGTTAGGTCATTTGATTTTAATTTATTTTGAGACTTTATAGCCTCAACAGTAGTTTTATAGAGTCTTGAAAGCGAATACAAGGTATCGCCTTTTGTAACAGTATGCTTTTTTATAGTAGACGTCTTCCTACCTTCAATAATTGTTGTAGATTTTCGTTTGGTCTGAGCAGTCGTTGCACCACTAAGCACCTCATCATCATACTTATGAAGCTGGTAACGCTCTATTAAACTGATTAGTTTTTGCGGATATTTTCTATCTGTAGCATAACCTGCAGCCCTTAGTCCTTTTGCCCAACCTTTATAATCATTTGGTCGTAATTTAAACAAACTCGCATAACGACTTCGGCCTGTTAAAAATTTAGAATGATCTTCATAAGACATTTCTGCCTTGGTATATTTTCTAAAACATTCTTGTGAACGGTCATCATCATGGTAAATTTTAGCTCCCTTCCACCCATGGCATTTTATACCAAAGTGATTGTTTGCCTCTACAGCTAAACGCCCTCTACCTACACCAGATTCTAAAATACCTTGCGCAAGTGTAATACTAGCTGGTATTTTATGGTGTCGCATATTGTCTTTAGCAATCGCTGCATAAATAGCAATATAAGCATCTACCGTACTTGGTGCTTTATGGGTTGTTGTACTAGGGGTTACGGTTGGCTTTTTGGTCTCTACCTTATCATTTTTAACAACAACCGTTTTATTAGTACTATCATTTTTTCGTTTTGTAACAATACCTTTTTTAGGACCACAACTCATTGCAGACACTACAATTAATACAATTATATATCTAAACTTCATGTGCTTGCTAGTATTGTTTTATATGTTTGTTTCATTTTCATAGCTCTATTAGGGGCTGGTTTTTTCGTTTCAATATTTGATTAACACCAGTTATACCTTGTAAACCTCCGGTATGAATGGCTAATATTTTCGACTCTTTTTGAAAAAACCCTTTGTCAATTAAATCAAATATACCAAATAGCATTTTACCTGTATAAATAGGATCTAACGGAATATGATAAGCCTTCTTAAATTGATTTATAAACGCAATTAATTCGGGCTTTATTTTACCATAACCACCAAAATGATACGCTGTTATTAGTTCCCAATTGTCTTGATTTGCAAATTTACGAATATCTTGTTGTAAAAAATCACCTTTTAACGCAGGAAAACCTAATATTTTCTGATGTGATTCTGACGCATTAATAAGTCCCGAAATTGTACCACCTGTACCTACCGCACAACAAATATAATCGTACACATTATCTGTAGCTTGTAAAATGTCTTCACAACCTTTAACCGCTAAATCATTAGTACCTCCTTCTGGTAAAAGGTAGAAGTTTCCAAACCTACTTTTTAATCCGTCAATAAAATCGTCATCATTTTTCTGCCTATAGTGAGCTCTAGAAACAAATTCTAAATGCATCCCACAGGTTTTAGCAAATTGTAAGGTGGGATTTAATGGTGTTTTTAAAGCTAACTCCTCTCCTCTTATAACACCAACCGTTTTAAACCCATATATGTTTCCCGCATATGCAACAGCGGCAATATGATTTGAAAACGCACCACCAAAGGTTAATAAAGAAGTGGCATTTATCCTTTTGGCTTCATCAATATTATAGGTCAATTTACGGTACTTATTGCCCGAAATAAAAGGATGAATTAAATCTTCACGCTTTATAGTTATTAACAAATTCTTAAACCTTATATCTTGATGATGAACAGACGGAATTTCCAAATCTTTTTTTTACAAAAATAGGCAACTCATTTTAATTTAAGTGTTTTTCAAATTTGTAGGAAAATGTATTAAAAATGCAGATAATCGATGTTTTTAATCGTTTTATCGGGAAAAAATTATTTTTTATCCTTTTTTTTTCCTACACTTGTCCTCGGATTTAAAATCAATTAGTCCTATTTAACCCTAGATTAAGCTAATTATTAATATCAATTAAACGGTATTCTTAACGCTAAAACCTACTAATTATGAACAATAATTTTCGTTCTCCGT
>Ga0193951_1000096_pt1 | contig 37717 bp, 32 predicted proteins | sample BB_2_MG_FD_140370 | JGI IMG/M metagenome (GOLD analysis project Ga0193951, IMG submission 140370) | Microbial mat bacterial communities from the Broadkill River, Lewes, Delaware, United States - BB_2_MG | ecosystem: Environmental > Aquatic > Freshwater > River > Microbial mats | place: USA...
AGCAGAAGAATTAGGTTGTGAAGTTGTAAAATTGTTTCCTGGAGGTATTTATGGACCTGATTTTGTAAAGGCTATTAAAGGCCCACAACCTTGGACAAGCATTATGCCAACTGGAGGAGTATCGCCAACAAAAGAAAACTTAGAAGGTTGGTTTAAAGCTGGTGTTACTTGTGTGGGTATGGGCTCTAAACTTATAGCAAAAAATGCAGATGGTAATTATGATTTAGCCAAAATAGAATCGGATACCAGAAACGCCTTAAGTATAATCAGTGCTTTAAAATCATAATTTTTGAAATCGTCTGCTGTCACTATAAAAGAACTTTCAATATTGTCGGGATATTCAATATCTACGGTATCTAAAGCTTTAAATAATAAGCTTGAAATTAGTAAAGCTACACGAGAAACCATTAAAAATATAGCAAAACAGCATGATTATGTTCCTAATAATTATGCTGTGTCGCTTAGAATGCAAAAAACGGGTTCTATTGCGGTTATTGTTCCGCAAGTAACCGAGCAATGTTTTGGGCATGCCTTAGGGCATTTACAAAAAATGGCTGAAAACTTTGGATATAGAATTCTGTTTTACCAATCGTTTCATTCCGATGCAAAGGAACTAGACTATATTAAAAGTCTTAGTGATGGTTCTATAGATGGGATTATTGTTGTGAGTTCCGTGCATAAAAAAAGGCCTCAATTTGCTGATTATGCTTTTCCTATTGAATTACTTAATATCGATTGTAACCAACCTCTAGAGGATATAAAACAGCGTTCTTATAATAGTTTAATGAATCTATTAAAGGAATAATTGTTTTTATAGGTCACTCCTCAATTACGCATTTTAGGGTTTTTATTGGACGATTGAATTTTAAAATTGAGATAAAATATAAGCCCGAAACTAAACCAGAGACATTTAAGGTGTTCTTTTGAAAACGGTGAGAAGAAGGGATCCGTTTTCCAGAACTATCAAATAGTTGAATGCTATCGTAATCTAACGATTCTAGATGCTCTAGAGTCACAGAAGTTTTAGAAGGATTAGGCACTACAAGAATTTTATGGATGTCGAAATCATGCTCTAAGATAGATAATGGATCAATTTCTTCGATACTAAAATCATTGAACAATACGTCTTCATCTTGCAAATCATCCATATTTAATAGACTTCTGTAAATGCCCCATTTTGGTCTTGCAAACGTCGCACCATCTTGCCACATATCTAAGGCAGTATTGGTATAACTTAGTAATGTGGTGTTGTCCGATATGCGATTAATAGTTATAGCATAGCGACCGGTATTACCATACGTAATACGTTCTGTGACTTCCACCCATTGTCCTCGGAATAAGTCTAAATTAGCAGTTTGAAATGTTGTTTGATTTGTCGTCGCTGTGTGTCGTAGTTCCATGCGATCAGGTGATGCTTTTCTAGCCGTAAGTGAAATCATCGGAATAGAAGCATAAGGACCACCAACAGATTTTATTTGATGTAGATGCGTAAAGTTGGGTGATACCTGAAAATCTATCGGCAATTTAAATTTCCATTTATATTCTACAATTTCATCTTCAATAGCCTGTAACGTTTCGGGTGATTGATCATAGGTTTTAATTTCGGTGCGTTGTCTATCAAAATTCTGACAACGATCATTATCAGGAATTTTGTGAGCTATAAATCTAAACACATAGGTGTTTAATTCTGAATCAAATAGTTCATCAATATGTCTACCAAAATTGGTATGTACACAATCTGGTACTTCAACAACAGTATAACCTGGGGCTAATACGGCATTAATCTCTTCGTACGTATTTCCAGGACCATTAGAGGTGAGGGTAATTTGTGCAACCGAAAGTTGAACACATAAACAAAGCGGCCATATTCTTTTTAACATCATATCAGTGAATTATATTCTATAACTGGTTAACCAATATAGGTTTTATTCTCTAAATAATAAAAAGTGGTAAGTGAATATATATGTTAAATAATTGTGTATTTCGTACAAGAGATGCTTATGTGTTCCTAATATGTCCTATAAAAGACTCTAAAATTGATAATTTAATTACGAAAACGTTATCGGTATTAAATTTTTTTCTATATTTGGTAAACCAGATTGGTAAACCAGTATAAAAATCTAAACATTAACTAATTAAAAACAATAGATATGAAAACAAAATTACTTTTTACGCTACTATTTATAACTGCTCTAGGTTATTCTCAAGTGCAGCCTGTAGTTCACAATGCCGTTTTTGATAACATTCCTAAAAATGAAGGAAGTACGTGTTCGTGTTCTGGATGGATTAATAAGTCCATTGCAGACCAAGCGGAATCATCTGCTTTAAGTGGTAACGACGTGGTAAAATTTGATGATTTAGAATCTGACGGTATTTATCAAGAAGTGGCTGTAGTGCCAGAGAGTAATTACACTTTAGATTTAGAGTATACTTATAAAGATGATCCTTCTACTAACGATTATATAGAGGTTATTATATTAAAAGGTAGCGCTTATGTTGATGAATATACTCCACTTTACGCACCGCCAGCAACCGCTTTACAAGATGGTTTTGGGTATACTTCTGTTGCACAAGTAGAGTTAGCCGCAAACCAAATAGCCTATACCACAATTGTGCCGCCAGGAAATGAAGATACTAATGATATGACGCAATTAACGTTTAATACCGGCACGGAAACGAGTATTGCTATATTTATTAGATCTGTGGGACCTTATGATGCTGCATTACATGGAGATTCAGGTAAGGATAAAGGATGGATGAATGGAGATTCTGAAGTGAGAATGGATAATTTACAATTAGTGAATACTACTGTACTTTCTACACAAGATTATTTTACGTCTAACCTTAAGGTCTATCCTAATCCTGTTAAATCAACTTTAAACATTACTTCTTCAGACAATGCTCAGATAGATTCTGTTGAATTATTTTCTGTACTTGGTAAAAATGTTTTAACTACAAATACGCTAATAAACGATGCTGTTGATGTATCAGCTATAGCATCTGGTGTGTATTTGCTTAAGGTAAATTCTGGGACAAATTCAGTAACCAAACGTATTGTTATTAATTAGTAACTTTTATAATTAGTCATTAGAAGAGCAATTTATAATATTTAAGTTGCTCTTTTATTTTTTAATGCTTCATTAGTCTTACTGCAAATATTGAAATGTTCAATGTTGCAGTCAGTTGAAATTGCATTGTAAATAGTACTATATTTCTTCACATTTAACAAAAACGCTTCAAATTCTGAAAAAAGCCATACAATACATGATTATTAGTGCACTAGCATTTACATTCTTAAATGTATTTGTAAAGTCGTTAAATAATTTTAGTGTATACCAAATCGTATTCTTTAGAGCTTTAGGCTCGTTATTTTTTACCATACCGTATTTATTAAAAAATAAAATTTCATTATTAGGAAACAAAAGAGGCCTAATGATAATACGCAGTATTGTTGGCCTTATTTCAATGTCTGCATTCTTTTTGTCCATTAAATATATAGCAATGGGAACAGCGGTATCCTTAAGGTATATTGCGCCAATTTTCGCAACAATCTTTGCTTTATTTATTTTAAAGGAAAAAATAAAGCCTGTTCAGTGGTTATTTTTTGGTATTGCCTTTACAGGTGTTTTAATATTGAAAGGCTTTGATAACGATACAGAAATTCAATATTTAGGAGTAATTTTAGCTTTAACTTCAGCAGTGTTTGCTGGATTGGTTTACATTTTTATTCGAAAAATTGGAGATGCAGATCATCCTGTGGTAATCGTGAATTATTTTATGATAATTTCTGCAGTAATTGGTGGCTTATTATCAATAAATAATTGGATAACTCCTGTAGGTAAAGAATGGTTTATTCTAATGAGTCTTGGTGTTTTTGGCTATTTTGCCCAATTGTACATGACCAAAGCCTTACAAGCCGGAGAAACAAATCAAGTAGCACCTTTAAAATATCTCGAAGTTATTTTTACAATATTCATTGGCTTAATATGGTTTAAAGAAGTGTACACGCTGTGGAGCCTGCTCGGAATTGTATTAATTGTCTTGGGTTTAACTTTAAATGTTTTAATCAAAAAGAAATAACAAAAATGGACTATTAATTATGAATTAGAACAATTCAGATGCAATCGCTTTCACATTATCACTTTTACCCATGGAGTAGTAGTGGAGTACAGGAACCCCAGCTTTTTGTAATTCTTTAGATTGTTGAATGGCCCATTCCACACCAACTTGTCTCACATCTAGGTTAGTTTTACAATCATCAACGGCATCAATTAAATCCTCAGGTAAATCAATTTTAAATACTTGTGGTAATAGTTGTAAGTGGCGTTTTATAGCAAGGGGTTTTATACCTGGAATTATAGGTACATTAATGCCTTCGACTTTGGCTGCATCTACGAATTCAAAATACTTTTGGTTGTCAAAAAACATTTGGGTTACCACGTAATCTGCACCAGCATCTACTTTCTCTTTAAGACGTTTTAAATCTGTTTTTAAAGACGGTGCTTCGATATGTTTTTCAGGATAACCAGCAACACCTATGCAGAAATCAGATTTACCATCAGTTTCTATAACATCGTGAAGATACTGACCTTTATTTAAGTTCTGAATTTGTCCAACCAATTCTTTGGCAAATTTGTGTCCACCATCACATGCTTCAAAATATTGTTGGTGTTTCATGGCATCTCCTCGTAGTGCCATTACATTATTTAATCCTAGGTAATGACAATCTACCAATAAGTATTCTGTTTCTTCTTTTGTAAAACCACCACAGAGTACATGCGGAACCGTATCTACATCATACTTATGTTTTATAGCTGCACAAATACCAACAGTTCCTGGACGCATACGTGTAATTTTACGGTCTAAAAGGCCCTCTTTTTCAATATAAAGGTATTCTTCTCTAGAAGTCGTTACATCTATAAATGGTGGATTGAATTCCATTAATGGGTCAATATTATTATAGAGTTGCTGTATGCTGTTTCCTTTTTTCGGTGGTATTATTTCAAAAGAAAATAAGGTTTTTCCGTTCGCGTTTTTTATGTGGTCTGTTACTTTCATACTATTGCCTGCGAAAGCAGGTATCTTTTTAATTTTCTTTACTTCTAAACCTACAAGGGTATTGAAATCTTGTAGGATATTGTGTGGTGAAAGACCTGCTAGGTTTTTAAAACCTGCTAGGTCTAGGTCTTTAGTGACGATTCAATTAATCCGCAATATTAGGACTTAACCATTTCGTTGCTTCTTCATTAGAAATTCCTCTACGTTTACTATAATCTTCAATTTGGTCTTCTTTTATTTTTCCTAAACCAAAATATTTAGCTTCAGGATTCGCAAAATAGTAACCGCTGACACTTGCTGCTGGCCACATGGCTAAACTCTCTGTTAGTTTTACTTCAATGTTTTCTTCAACTTTAAGAATATCCCAAATGGTTTTCTTTTCTAAATGGTCTGGACAAGCCGGATAACCTGGTGCTGGTCTAATACCTTTATAATTTTCTTTAATTAATTCGTCATTAGACAGGTTTTCATTATTGGCATAACTCCAATGTTTTGTTCTTACTTCCTTGTGTAAATACTCAGCAAAAGCTTCGGCTAGTCTATCTGCTAAAGCTTTAATCATAATGGAATTATAATCGTCGTGGTCTGCTTCAAATTGTGCTGCTAATTCTGCTGTTCCAAAACCTGTAGACACACAAAAACAGCCCATATAATCTTGTTTGTTGGTTGCTTTTGGTGCAATAAAATCGGCTAAGGCAATGTTTGGTTTGCCTTCTGATTTTTTGGATTGTTGACGTAAAGTCAAAAATTCAAAAGTGCTTCGACTGCGCTCGGCATGACCTTTAGGAAGTATGATTTCTATATCATCATCATTTACTGTATTCGCTTCAAACAGTCCAAAAATGGCTTTTGCTTTAAGCAGTTTTTCATCAAAAATACGTTTCAATAACACTTGTGCATCTGCGAATAATTCTGTGGCTTGTTCTCCAACAACGTCATCTGTTAAAATGGCTGGATACTTTCCATGTAAATCCCAACTTCTAAAAAATGGCGACCAATCTATAAAGTCTTCAAGTTTAGTGATATCAAAATTGTCTATAATCTGAATGCCTAATTGTTCTGGTTTTACAATTTCAGAAGTATTCCAATTGATTTTAAATTTATTTTTTCGAGCATCAGCAATCGTTAAATAATCCTTTTTCTTGGTTCGTTTTAAGAATTGCTCTCGGAAAGCATCATACTCTTCTCTAATTTGGTTTTTATAAACTTTGCTGTCTTCTTTCAGTAAATCTCCAACAACGGTTACTGCTCTTGAAGCATCATTTATATGAACAACCGTATTATTGTAATGAGGTGCGATTTTTACAGCGGAATGTGCTCTAGAGGTTGTTGCTCCACCAATAATTAATGGGATTTCAACTTTTTGTTTTTCTAATGATTTTGAAACGTAAACCATTTCATCTAACGATGGTGTAATTAAACCACTCAATCCAATGATATCAACGTTTTCTTTGATGGCTGTTTCAATAATTTTTTCTGGTGGAACCATCACGCCAAGGTCAATGATTTCGTAATTATTACAACCTAAAACTACGCTCACGATATTCTTTCCGATATCATGTACATCGCCTTTTACGGTTGCCATTAATATTTTACCAGCGTATCTGGCCCCTTCCGTCCCCAAAGGGGAAACTTTTAGTGCTTCTTTTAATCTTTCAAGAACATCATCAAGATTTGATAAAACTTCATCATTTGTGAATCTTATAACGTTATAACCTTGTTCATTTAACCATTTTGTTCGTTCTTCATCTGAAGCTTTGTTTTCTGGTAATTGATGTATAAGTCCATCAATTTCTACAATTAATCCTTTTTTTAAGCAAATAAAATCGGCAATATAACTTCCAACAATATGCTGTCTTCTAAATTTAAAATCATCTAATTGTTTATTCCTTAAAACATCCCAAAGTAAAGCTTCTGCTTCAGTGGGTTGATTTCGCATTTTTTGAGCATGCGCTTTCATTAATCCATATAAAAGTGGGTCGGCTGTCTTCCAGTAAGAAGTCCCCTTTGGGGATTTAGGGGCTTTTTTCGCCTCCTCAATAAAAGGTTGTAAATAAGCAACGGCTTTTTTCATAACTCGTGCCGATTTTACCACTTGAGGTAAGAACATTTTACCACTTCCAAATAAATCGCCAACGACATTCATACCAATCATTAAATGGCCTTCTATAACTTCAATAGGTTTCTTTGAAGCTAAACGTGCTTCCTCAACATCTTCGAGAATAAAAGCATCGATTCCTTTGACTAAAGCATGTGTAATTCTATCTTGTAAAGGGTCGCTTCTCCATTCTTGCACTTTATTGTCTTGCTCTTTTTTCTGTCCTTTTACAGATTCAGCAAAATCTAATAGTCGTTCTGTAGCATCATCGCGTCTATCAAACAGAACATCTTCTACACGTTCTAATAAATCTTTATTAATTTCATCATAAACTTCAAGCATTGTTGGATTTACAATCCCTAAGTTCATTCCGTTTTTAATCGCGTGATATAAAAATGCTGAATGCATGGCTTCACGTACCACATTATTTCCTCTAAACGAAAATGATACATTACTTACACCACCAGAAACATTGGCATGTGGTAAGTTTTCACGAATCCATTTGGTAGCTTCAAAAAAGTCGAGCGCATTTCTGCGATGCTCGTCCATTCCTGTGGCAACCGGAAAAATATTTGGGTCAAAAATGATATCTTGAGCAGGAAATTTTAGTTCGTTTACTAAAATGTGATACGAACGTTTACAAATTTCAATACGTCTATCGTAATTATCGGCTTGGCCTTCTTCATCAAAAGCCATAACTACAACAGCAGCACCATAACGTTTTATCAGTTTAGCGTGATGCTTAAATTGCGCTTCGCCTTCTTTTAAACTTATAGAATTAACGACACATTTTCCTTGTGCGACTTGCAAGCCAGCTTCAATAATTTCCCATTTAGAACTATCTATCATCAACGGGATTCTAGAAATATCTGGTTCTGATGCAATGAGATTTAAAAAGGTTGTCATGGCATAAACACCATCGAGCATCCCTTCATCCATGTTTACATCAAGGATTTGTGCGCCACCATCAACTTGGTCTCGTGCAACTTCTAAGGCTTCATCATATTTTTCTTCTTTAATTAGGCGAAGAAATTTACGTGAACCAGTGACGTTGGTTCGTTCGCCTACGTTAATGAAGTTTGATTCAGGTGTTACAACTAGAGGTTCAAGACCAGAAAGTGTTAGGTATTTTTTATTTTGAGTCATGTGAGTCTTTTCAAAGTGGATTCCTGCTTATGCAGGAATGACAAGTTTTCTCGGTTCATACTTCTTAGCCACATCAGCTATTGCTTTAATGTGCTCAGGACTTGTACCACAGCAACCACCAATAATGTTGATGAGGTTGTCCTTTAGGTAATCTTCAATGTAGCCTTGCATTTGCTCTGGTGTTTCATCATATTCTCCAAAGGCATTTGGTAAACCTGCGTTTGGATGTGCTGAGGTAAAAAACTCTGTTTCGTTAGATAAGCGTTGTAAATACGGTTTTAATTGTTGTGCGCCTAATGCACAATTAAAGCCAACACTCAATAACGGAATATGAGATACTGAGGTTAAAAATGCCTCAACTGTTTGTCCTGATAATGTTCTTCCAGAGGCATCAGTTATGGTACCAGAAACCATAATAGGAATATCAATATGACGTTCTTCTTTTACTTCTTCAATAGCAAATAAAGCGGCTTTTGCATTTAGAGTATCAAAAATAGTTTCAACCAAAAGCATATCTACACCACCATCAATTAAGGCTTCTACTTGTTGTTTGTAGGCAACACGTAATTCGTTAAACGTAATAGCTCTGTATTCTGGTCGGTTAACGTCTGGTGATAAACTTGCTGTTCGATTTGTTGGCCCAATACTTCCGGCCACAAAACGTGGTTTTTCAGGATTCTCTTTCGTGAATTTATCTGCAACTTCTCTAGCGATTTTGGCAGATTCATAATTCAGCTCATACACCAAATCTTCCATGTCGTAATCAGCCATGGCAATGGTTGTACCAGAGAAGGTATTGGTTTCAACGATATCAGCATCTGCGTCAAAATATTTAGCATGAATCTCTGCTATGGCTTCGGGTTGCGTTATAGACAATAAATCATTGTTGCCTTTTAAAGGTGATGGGTAATCTTTAAAACGTTCGCCTCTAAAATCTTCTTCTGAGAAATTATATTGCTGAAGCATGGTTCCCATGGCACCATCGAGAACTAAGATTCGTTTTTGTAATTCTTGTTTTATTTTGCTCATCGTATTTTATGTATTATAGAGATATTTTTATTGCCTAAACTTAAAACACCCCTAAAGTCCCCTCAAGGGGACAATCCAATCATTTAATTTTTAGTTTAATTTCAACATCCAATTTAGTATCATCATTTTAATTTGATAATTTTAAAATTATCGAACTGACGCTAGTTTTCTAGGGCTTGTTTTAAATCGTTAATAATATCTTCAGGATGTTCTAATCCCATTGAAATTCTAATTAAACCAGCTGTTATTCCTGTTTCTAAACGAATAGCTTCTGGTATTTTAGCATGTGTTGTTGATGCAGGATGCGTAACTATGGTTCTGGTATCTCCTAAATTTGCAGAGAGTGATAATAGTTTTATTGCATTGAGGAATTGTCTTCCGGCTTCAATACCGCCTTTTATTTCAAATGCAACGATGCTTCCACCCAATTTCATTTGCTTTTTTGCCAATTCGTATTGTGGATGCGATTTTAAGAATGGATATTTTACCAGTTTCACGTTATCATGACTTTCTAAAAACGTTGCCACTTTTAATGCGTTATCACAATGTCTATCGACTCTAACAGGTAAGGTTTCTAAACTTTTAGACAAAACCCATGAGTTAAAAGGTGATAGAGCAGGTCCACTGATTCTAGCGAATAAGTATATTTTTTGAATTAATTCTGCACTTCCAACAGTTACACCTCCTAGAACTCTACCTTGTCCATCCATTAATTTTGTAGCAGAATGGATTACCAAATCTGCACCAAATTTTATAGGTTGTTGTAAATATGGTGTGGCAAAACAATTGTCTATAATAAATAAGAGGTTGTGTTTTTTAGCAATATCGCCTAAGCGTTGTAAGTCTAAAATATCTACAGCAGGATTTGTTGGACTTTCAGCATAAATCACTTTTGTATTCGGTTGAATTAGGCTTTCGATAGCATCTAATTCATCAATTTTAAAATAGCTTGTTGAAATCTTCCACTTTGGTAAAATGTTATTGAATAAGGTTTGTGTGGAACCAAAAATGCTTCGTGATGAAATAATATGGTCATCCGCATCTAACAACGCGGCAAAGGTAGAAAACACTGCAGACATCCCAGAAGCAAAGGCATAACCACGTTCTGCACCTTCCATTTTACAAACTTTTTCAACAAACTCAGACGAGTTTGGGTTAGAATAACGACTGTAAATGTTCCGTTCTTTTTCATCCGCAAAAGAGGCACGCATATCTTCAGCATCTTCAAAAACGTAACTCGATGTTAAATACATTGGGCTAGAATGTTCTAAAAACTGCGAGCGTTCTATTTGTGTACGGATAGCTTCCGTTTCTATGTGTTTTGAACTCATTTTACTTTACTTAATTTTATAGTAAATCAAAAATCAAATACGTCGAAAAAAATGACGTCTAAATAGTAAAATGTTATAAGAATTTAAATTACCAAAAATGAGGTAATGTAGTTTAGTTATCTATCTAATTATGCGATAAATGAATCGCTAATTTAGTAGAAGTTAGCACCTTCTTAATAAGTTTAAGGGTTGCTAAGGCTTCATTGGGTCTAATCCCTCTGCCTTTCTTGATAACATTTCAATACGTTGTTTTGAACTTTTGAATATTACAATATTCCGAAAGAAAATACGATTATACAAATATTATTCACTTTATTTTAGTAAGTACATATTGCATTTTAATTGTAACTTTGGTTAACCCAAATAAATATAATTATGTTAGAAAATTTCTGGTTTAATGTGCAATATGGCATGAACCATGTTTTGGATATTAATGGATATGATCATATCCTTTTTTTAATGGTATTAGCGGTACCTTATGTTTTTAACGACTGGAAGCGTGTTTTGGTTTTAGTCACCACCTTTACTGTAGGCCACACATTATCTTTGGTTTTAGCGGCTTATGGAGTGGTTAGTATTAATGGTGAATTAGTAGAGTTTCTTATACCAATTACTATTTTGATTATGGCTTTGTATAATGTATTCACTGCAGGTAAGAAGTCTAAAACCAATAAATTAGGCTTGCTATTTTTTACGACCTTATTTTTTGGATTAATACATGGCTTAGGATTTGCAAGAGAATTTAAGATGTTCGCTGGTCAATCTGAAGGTAAATTAAAACTGCTTATAGAATTTGCATTAGGTATTGAACTCGCACAAATTATTGTAGTATTTCTCGTTCTATTTATAGGTTTTCTATGCCAAACGATATTTAGGTTTTCGCGTCGCGATTGGGTTATGGTACTTTCGGCTATAGTTGTAGGCCTAGTAATTCCTATGATTATAGGTAGCGCTTTGCTTAACTAGCTTAAAAAAGATTGGTAAAATTTTAACGAGACATTAATGGTTTATAAAATACTATCCGTTTATCTTCGTTACTAACATCATACATTTGTACAATACTTATTATTAATGTCAAAATCAAAACAATTACGTTACGACAAAGCCTACTTACGCATTGCAAAAGAATGGGGCAAATTGTCTCACTGCAAGCGCAAACAAGTTGGCGCACTTATTGTAAAGAATAGAATGATTATCTCTGACGGTTACAATGGTACACCAACAGGTTTTGAGAATTATTGCGAAGATGATGAAGGTTACACCAAATGGTATGTGTTGCATGCGGAGGCGAATGCGATTTTAAAAGTAGCATCCTCTACGCAATCTTGCCAAGGAGCAACGTTATATATTACACTGTCTCCTTGTAAAGAATGTAGTAAATTGATTCATCAAGCAGGAATTGTAAGGGTGGTTTATCATCAAGGTTATAAAGATGATTCAGGACTTAAATTTTTAGAAAAGGCAGGAATTGAATTAGAACTTATTGAAGAGTTAAACGAAGATTCCCATTTAGAAGGGAACTAGGATGACAACAAAAAATAAATACATACCACTTATTATTGGTGTTGCAATAGCAACTGGAGTTGTAATTGGCGGAAAACTAAACTTTTCCGATACATCAGATAACCTATTTACTACAAACAGTAAAAAAAATAAGCTCAACCGTTTAATAGATTATATAGATTACGAGTACGTAGAAGAAGTTAATACCGATAGTATCGTTGATGTTACAGTAAATGGTATTTTACATAATTTAGATCCACATTCTACCTATATACCCAAAGAAGATTTAGAGCGTATTACCGAAAACATGAAAGGTGATTTTGTAGGTATAGGAATTAATTTTTATGCATACAAAGATAGTATAGCGGTTATTAAACCCACGGAAGACGGCCCTAGTGAGCGCGCTGGTATTATGAGTGGCGATCGTATTCTTTTAGCGGATGGTGATACGTTGTATGGACCTAATATGTCTAATGATATCATTAGCGAGAAATTAAAAGGCGATAAAAATACCAATGTAAACCTCACTGTTTATAGAAAAGGTGAAGATGAGTTATTGGAATTTAATGTTAAACGAAAAGCGATTCCAATAAAAAGTATTGAAGCTGCATATATGCTTACCGATGATTTGGGTTATATGAAAATGAATCGCTTCGCTGAGTCTACATATAGAGAATTTAAAGCTGCACTTCATGACTTAAAGGATCTCGGAGCTACAAAATTAGCTTTAGATTTAAGAGATAACCCAGGAGGATTCTTAGGGATTGCAGAGCAAATTGCAGATGAGTTTTTAGAAGATGATAAATTAATACTGTTTACTAAAGATAAAAGAGGCAAAGAGGAACGTATTTATGCTACAGGAAAAGGGGATTTTGAAGAAGGAGAACTCTATATTTTAATTAATGAAAATTCGGCATCAGCAAGTGAAGTCATTGCAGGTGCATTACAAGATAATGATAAAGGTATTATCGTAGGAAGGCGTTCTTATGGTAAAGGATTGGTACAGCGCGAAATGGCATTAGGAGATGGCAGTGCTGTACGATTAACCGTATCTAGATATTATACGCCAACAGGGCGTTCTATACAGAAACCTTATATAAATGGTGATAGTGAAAGCTATTATAATGATTATTACAAGCGTTTAAGAACAGGAGAATTGGCAGATGAAGAAAGTATACAGGTTGATGATTCTTTAAAATTTACAACACCAAAAGGAAAAGTTGTTTATGGAGGTGGAGGTATCATACCAGATGTCTTTGTGCCTATTGATCAATTGTTCGATAACGAAACGATTAACTACCTAAGACGACGTGGTCATTTTGGGTATTTTGTGTTTGAAGAATTAGATAAAGACCGTAGCGTATATCAAGGCGTGTCTAAATATGATTTTATTAATAATTTTGAAGTAAGCGATGATATTGTGGTGCGTTTTCAAAATTATGTAAATCAGAGAGAGCGCACAGATATTACTTTTGTAGCTTACAATGACGAAATAAGACGCTTGATAAAAGCAACCTTAGCACGCCAATTATTTGATGATAATGCTTTTGAAGAAATTATAAACAAAGAAGACGCTATGGTGCAAGAAGTCATCTTATTAAGTACAGAGTACCCTAATTTTAAGCAATAATTTTATCGTGTACTTTGGTGTGTTTTCCGTTATTCCAAAGTGTTAAAATATCGGTTGCTACATGTGCGCCACTTCCGCTTGCTATGGCAAATTGACTACGCCAACCCGCTAACGTACCTGCAACATATAAGTTTTTTTCAATAAGGTGATCGTCGTTTTTTAACCAAATGCGGTCTTTTTCTTTGGCAGCTCTTGGATGTGGTGCTTTATATTTTTCTAAACCATCTATATGCATTAAGTTGGTATAACCAACGGCAACTACAACAATTGTAGAAGTATAGCTGTACTTATTAGTTTCAATAATAAAGTGTTCATCTTGTTGGGTTACCGAAAGTACTTTTTCGTTATTAATTTGGCTAACATGAGGATATAAATCACTCAATTGCTCTAAGCCTTCATTTAATATATCTGCACCTAAAGTTCCTGGTTTTAAGCCAAGGACATTATTAAATAAGGCATTTTGAAGATGTGACGTTTTTTGGTGGGTTACAATGCCAATGCGTTTATTTTCTGCAAAAGGTTTGTTTTTTGCAGACCCTAACACTAAAGCACAAGATAATCCTGCGGCACCAGCTCCTATGATTAAAACATCATAATCCATTAGCGACCTTTACTTAGTTTTTCAATCTTTTTCGAAATTCTTAAAATTTGCAATAAGATAAGGGCACAAAGGGCTGCTGCAATTGTGATAAGAGCGGTTTGACTTTCGCCATCCAAGAGTGCATCAAAATTTAGCTTTGTAATATTAAAGATAATTAAAGCCAGTGCAATCACAGATAGGATGAGTGTAAATACTTTCATGTTAAAAAAAATTAAGCCAGTAAAGCTTTAATGTTGTGTGCAAACAGTTTTACGGCAATGGCTAACAAAATTACACCAAAAATCTTTCTTATAATGTTAATTCCGTTAGTACCTATAATACGCTCAATTTTTGATGAAGTTTTTAAGACTATATAAATCACTATAACATTACTAATTACAGCAACAATAATATTTTCTATTGCAAATTCTGCACGTAACGATAAGAGTGTGGTTAAAGTTCCTGGTCCGGCCATTAATGGAAATGCTAATGGGAAAACAGAGGCCGTTACAGAACTACTTTCATCATCTTTATATAGGGTAATACCTAAAACCATTTCTAAGGCAATAAAAAATATAACAAAGGCACCTGCTACAGCAAATGAGTTGACATCAATACCTATAAGGCTTAAAAGACTTTTACCTACGAATAGAAAAATAATCATAATAACTCCAGCAATGATAGAGGCTTTTCCACTTTGTATATGACCAACTTTTTTTCGTAAATCGATGATGATGGGTATGTTTCCGATGATATCAATAACCGCAAAAAGGATCATGAAAGCTGTAAATATGTCTTTAAAATTTAGTTGCATGTTTTGGTCTTTTATAAATTTAAAAATCAGGCTATAAGTTATTGGTTTTTAATTAATTGATAGACTGATTTTAGTAAGTATTTTCAAATTTTTTGCAAAGGTGCGATATTATTACATATTAACAATACAAAATTGCGGTTAAGTTTAAGTATTTTTGACCCATGTTTCAACTCGGAAAAACCATAGTCTCAGAAGACATTATAGAAAAAGATTTTGTTTGTAATCTTTCTGCTTGTAAGGGTGCATGTTGTATCGATGGAGATGCAGGAGCGCCTTTGGATAAGGCAGAAGTAAAAATTATGGAAGATATTTACCCTAAGGTAAAACCATTTCTTCGTGAAGAAGGCATTGCAGCGATAGAAGCGCAAGGAACTTCTATAGTTACAGATTTTGGCGATTTTGAAACGCCACTTATTAATGGTGCTGATTGTGCGTATGTTATCTTCGATGAGAAAAAAACAGCACTTTGTGGTATTGAGGAGGCGTATAATCAAGGTGAAATTGAATGGAAAAAACCAGTCTCTTGCCACCTGTATCCTATAAGAGTAAGAGAATACACGGAATTCTCTGGTGTTAATTATGATAAATGGGAAATTTGTGATGATGCCTGTACTTTAGGGAAGGAATTGCAAGTACCAATTTATAAGTTTGTAAAAGAAGCGTTGGTAAGAAAGTTTGGTGAAGATTGGTATGCAGAATTGGAAAAGGTGGCTGAGAAAATGAAACGTTAACATATTGTATAACATGTATCTTTTTCTAGTTTAAGATATTATTTGAGTTTTTAATTTTATCGGTATTTGTAAAATTATTTTAGTGCCAGAAGGTGTTTGCTCATCGTATAAATCTTCAATAGCTAAGGTATACGAGTTTTGATAAGATTCTGAAAAATTAGCCAAACGAGCTTTAGTAATGTCAATTCCAACCGAGTTTCGATCTAGACGTTTATTATCATTTATCTTTTTTGAAGCCAATCTGCCAATGCCATTATCGATGATTTCAACAGTAATATAATTAGGATTGTTTTTACTTACAATAAGGTCTATTTTCTTATTATTAGATTTTGAAGACAAACCATGCCAAAGCGAATTTTCTAAAAAAGGTTGAAGAACTAATGAAGGGATTTTGGTAATCTCTGTATTAATTGAAGGATCTACCTTAATATTAAAGTCTATTTCATTATCGAACCGCATGTTTTCAATATTCATGTATAACTTCATCGTTTCTAATTCATCTGCAAGTGAGGTCTCTTTTTCTTTAGAAGCCATTAATATCTTACGTATTAATTTTGAAAATTTATTGAGATAATAAACGGCATTAGTTTTATCATTATTAATAATATAGAGCTTTATAGAATTTAATGAATTAAAGATAAAGTGTGGATTCATCTGGCTTCGTAACATATCTTGCTCTAAGGTTAAGATATGTTTGTCGCGTTTTAAAGCTTTTGTTCTATGAATTATAAAAAGCGCAACACCAAGAGCTCCAAGAAGAAGTGAGGTGTATAATAATATTTGCTTATTGCGTTCTAATCGTAAGCGTACTGCTTCATTTTCTATAGCTAAAGCTTTAATTTGGTTGTTTTTGTTTTCGTTTTCATACTCAACAGCGATATCATTAACGTATTGTAAATTTTGTTCGGTTAAGATGGTGTTTTCTATATCTACAGCATCTTTATAATATTTTAAAGCTGCTTTGAAATTTTGATTTTTCTGATTAACTACCGATAGTAATTTGCTCGACTCAGCAACCGTAGATTTCAAGTTGTATGAGGTCGCTATATTAAGAGCTTTCTTCAAGTGTTTTTCGGCAGCCACTAACTGATTAGTTTCTGTTTTTAATTGGCCAAGATTGAGGTAAGATGCTGAAATGTAATATTGGTCATCTATACTTAAAGCTTTTTCTAAGGCTTCTAAAATAATAGGTTCGGCATCTTTATAATTACCTTTTTTAAGATAAATTCCGCCAATGCTGTTAAAACAAATCACACGTCCAATTTCAGAATCGATACTATTGTTATAATTTAGGGAGATTTCATAGTTAGACAGTGCTTTATCTAAAAGTCCTAATTCTTCTTGGGCATACCCAATATTATGATGATTTATGGCAAGGCCTAAACGGTTGTTGGCTTGTTTTTCAATTTTTAAGGATTTATTAAATTGCTCTAAAGCTAAGTCATACTGTTTTAAGGCGAGGTAAATATTACCTATACTATTTTGAGATATTGCAATACTGTGGGTAACGGATTGGGAAGGTTTCTTAACTGAATAGGCAATTTTTAAAGCTTCTGTATGGTAATCTAAGGCTAGTTTTACAATGTCCATGCGTCTGTAGACAACACCAATCATGTTGAGACTCATAATCTTTAGTTCATTGCTCTCTGCTTTTTCGGCATATATAGCTGCTTCTTCATGTAGTTGTAAAGATTTATCGTAATTAGAAAGATCTCTTTGCCGCACTCCCAAAGCATTTAACGCGTAACTAGTTCCTTCATTCCAAGAAATGTCTTTAGACAGCTTTAGCAAGCGATTCATTTTTGCATCCTCATATTTATAAGATTCAAAAAGAGAATCTAGTACAATGTGCTGTGATGGTTGTTCGTTTTGGGCATAAATTAGGGTAGCTTCAAAATTACTAGATTGTGCAGCGGTATGAGATGCGTAAAAGAAAATAAGAACACAGAGACTAATTAGCTTATGTCTAAAAGCATATTTCATAGACTATAATTTTTCTAGAAAATCTGATTTTCGTTGTCGTGCTACCGGAATTTTATGATCACTATCCATAATTACATAACCTTCGTTTTTAATAAATGCTTTTATTTTGTTTAGATTAATGATATAGGAGTTATGGATTCTAAAAAAATAATGCTCTGGTAAAATGGCATCAACTTCTTTTAGTTTTTTTGTGATAACTATTTTTTTCTGTTTTTGTAAATATAACGTGCTGTAATTTCCGTCAGATTCAATATAGATAATGTCGTCAATATCTAAAAAAAGCAATTTGCCGTCTGTGTTGATTGTAATTTTCTTTTTGTCGAATTGCGTATTAAAATTAATAAGCATGCGCTCTAGTTTAGACGAATTTATGGTGCGTTCACTATGCTTTTTAATTTTAGAAATACAGTTCCTTAAATCGTCCGAGTCTATAGGTTTTAGCAAGTAATCTATAGCGTCGTGTTTTAAAGCTTTTATGGCATATTCATCATAGGCTGTTGTAATCACAATAGCAAAATTAGGATTCTGGAGTTGTTCTAAAAACTGAAAACCTCCAATAGTTGGCATTTGCACATCTAAAAACAAACAATCTACTAAAGCATTCGTATTTAAATAGGCTAAGGCTTTATCAGGATTGGTAAAAGACTTTACGACCTCTATTTCTTCACTAAAATTATTGATTTCCCAAATTAAACTTTGGATCGCTTTAGGTTCATCGTCTACAATTACAGCTTTTAACATGACTAAGATTTATGGCTTATAAATATAGGAATATATTGATCGCTTAGGAGATAATAATGTATGTAATGCATGGTTTTGTGTGTAGAATGTAAAAAATAGGCTACAACCATTTATACACTATTCTTTACCAGTTATACATTACTCAAGGTTATGGTTAGAAATTAAAATGATATTTGTATATTGAGATAAACCAAAATATACAGAGCAAATTAGGGGTTTGCTTTTTGGTTTATTAGCTATTAATGTACAAAACGTTAGGGTAAAAAAACTCTAATCTTTAGACATTGTGTTAATTTTTAATGAGCAATAGTGATATTGTTTATTATCAGTTTTAGTTAGTTATTAGGGAAAAAAGAGCGTTACGTCAACGCTCTTTTTTGTGGCTCAATTCTAATATTATGTTATAACCTTAACCTCCAATAAAACCGCTTACTTACCTTAAATTTAACACGATAAAACTTACATTTTTTTTAATTGCAACTATATTTTAAAGAGCTGTTAAGCAGTGTGTTGTATTCGTTTTGTAAGATTTTACATTTATATAATGTTCAGCAGATTTGTTAAGAACTTGTTGACAATGTTTATAAAATTACCTTTCTTTTTTAATGACAATTGTCAATCTTTGTCAAGTGCAAAATAAATTAGATTTTTCAAGTTTTTTAGATTCAAAAAAATACAGAAAAATCGTTTTTTTATAAAATTCACCCCTTTATTTCTATAAAGGAAAAACATAAAACGTTTAACGGATTCATTAATAGGTGTAGGATGGTTTTTAAAATCACTCTAATGACTATTTAGGCTTTAAATTAAAAAATATATATGGAGATTACTCAGATTATTAAAAGAGATTACGAAACAAGTCCGTTTGTTTTAAATAAGATTACTAATGCTATAGAAAAAGCGATGCTTTCAGTTGGTAATGGTACTAAAGAAGATGCTAATACAATTTCTGTAAAAGTGTTACAAACCTTATTAGATCGAAAAGCAAAAGATCATAAGTATTTGCCAACAGTTGAGGAAGTACAAGATCTTGTAGAAGAGAAATTAATGGAAAGTTCATTTCATGGTGTAGCAAAAGCTTACATTTTATACAGAGATGAACAAGCGAGAAGTCGAAAGACCAACATTTTTGAAAAACGAATTAATTTAAAGCCTTACGAGTATCCAGAATTGAATGAATATGTAGATGCGATTAGACATTCATATTGGATTCATTCGGAATTTAACTTTACAAGCGATATCCAAGATTTTAAAACAAGATTGACCGTTGTAGAGCAAAATGCCATTAAAAATACCATGCTTGCTATTTCGCAAATAGAAGTTGCTGTAAAATCATTTTGGGGAGATATTTATAACAAAATGCCTAAGCCAGAAATTGGATCTGTAGGAGCCACATTTGCAGAAAGTGAAGTACGTCACCAAGATGCCTATTCACATTTATTAGAAATTTTAGGTCTTAATAATGAGTTTAAAAACTTAAAGAAAAAGCCGGTAATAATGAGACGTGTTCATTATTTAGAAACCGCTTTAAAAAATGCAAAAAGTGAAGATAATAAAGAGTATGCAGAGTCTATTTTACTGTTTTCTCTATTTATAGAGCATGTGTCTTTATTCTCTCAGTTCTTAATTATTATGGCTTTCAATAAGCATAAAAACATGCTTAAAGGAGTGTCTAACGTTGTGGAAGCAACGTCAAAAGAAGAACAAATACATGGTGATTTTGGTATCGATGTAATCAAAATTATTAAAAACGAAAACCCAACATGGTTTGATGAAGAACATAGCGCTTTAGTTAAAGAATTATGTGAAGAAGCTTTTGTTTCAGAAAGTAAATTAATTGATTGGATTTTTGAAGCAGGAGAATTAGAATTCTTACCAAAGAATGTAATAAATGAATTTATAAAAAACAGATTTAATAATTCATTAGAAAGTATTGGCATCGATAAAGTATTTGATGTCAACGAAGACCTCGTAGCACAAACCGAATGGTTTGATGATGAAATTATAGGAACAAAACACGGAGATTTCTTTGTGAAGCGATCTATTAACTATAGCAAAAGAACAAAAAGTATAACCAGCGACGACTTATTTTAAACCATGAACGACAACACTAACTTAGACCTAGACAACAAAGTAGAGAACCCTCAAACTACAAAAGCCTTAAATCACGATGAACTTATAAAAGCCAGAAAAGAGGCTATTAAAGAAGCAAAGTCAGAACCCGAAATAAAATGGTTAACCGATCATAGTCGTCAGTTTTTAGCTTCTGGTTACCTTACAGGAGATACGACTCCCGAAGAACGCATTAGAGAAATTGCTAACAACGCAGAAAGAATTTTAGGCATTGATGGTTTTGCAGATAAGTTTTATGGCTATATGGCAGAAGGCTATTATTCATTAGCGTCTCCGGTTTGGTCTAACTTTGGAAAACGACGTGGCTTACCAATTAGTTGTTTTGGTTCGCACATTTCAGATGATATGGGAGATATCCTTTACACACAATCTGAAGTGGGAATGATGTCTAAATTAGGTGGTGGAACATCGGGTTACTTTGGTAAATTACGTCACAGAGGTGCTCCTGTTAAAAATAACGGAGAATCTTCTGGAGCTGTACATATTATGCAGTTGTTCGAAAAAATGGTCGATGTTGTAAGTCAAGGATCAGTAAGAAGAGGTCGCTTCTCTCCATATTTACCTATAGATCACCCAGATATTCACGAGTTTTTAGAAATCGGAACAGAAGGTAATCCCATTCAAGAGTTAACCCATGGTGTTACTGTAGGTAACGAGTGGATGCAAGAAATGATTGATGGTGATACAGATAAAAGAGCCATTTGGGCAAAAGTGTTACAACGTAGAGGAGAAATAGGATATCCTTATATTTTCTTTAGAGATAACGCTAACAATAATGCACCAGAGGTCTATAGAGATAATAAGCATGAAATCTACGCAAGTAACTTGTGTTCAGAAATTATGTTACCAACAAATGATAAATGGTCGTTTGTATGTGTATTATCATCTATAAACTTATTACACTATGACAAGTGGAAAGATACCGATGCTGTAGAAACTATGGTGTATTTCTTAGATGCTGTTTTAGAGGAATTTATCACTAAATTAGAAGTGTATAGAGACTCTGAAGACAGAGATAATAGACAAACCTTCATGTTTATGGAGAAAGCCTATAATTTCGCAAAAGAAAATAGAGCATTAGGTTTAGGAGCTTTAGGATGGCATTCCTTATTACAATCTAAAATGGTTGCTTTTGATAGTAAAGAAGCTTTTGATTTAAACAGTGAAATCTTTAAAACTATTAAAGACAAATCCGTAAAAGCATCAGAAGAGTTAGCCAAATTATTTGGTGAGCCAGAAGTGTTAAAGGGCTACGGTAGACGTAACACCACTTTAAATGCTGTAGCACCAACAACGTCGTCGGCATTTATTTTAGGACAAGTATCTCAAGGTATTGAACCAATTTGGTCTAACAGTTATGTTAAGGATATCGCGAAAATCAAAACCACGATTAAGAATCCTTATTTAGTAGCACTTTTAGAAGAAAAAGGCATGAATACTAATGAGGTGTGGAGAAGTATTAGAGATTACGACGGATCGGTTCAGCATTTAGAAGGACTTACAGAGCATGAAAAAGACGTATTTAAAACCTATTCTGAAATTGACCAAATGACCATCATTTATCAAGCAGCAAATAGACAAAACCACATTGATCAAGCACAATCGCTAAACATTATGGTGCACCCAGATATGCCTGTTAAAGAGATTAATAAGCTTTATGTCACAGCTTGGCAATTAGGTGTAAAATCATTGTACTACCAGCACAGTATGAATGCTGCTCAGAAATTTAAGCAAAAGAAGGAATGTGCTAGTTGTGAAGGGTAGTAGAAACATGTTATAATAAGTAAGTGTTAATAAGAGAAGTGCCTTGATTAAGTCAACTCAAGGTGCTTTTTTTAGGACTTAATTGAATGAAAAAAAATAATTAAGGTATTGATTTTTAATTGTTTAAAAATAAAAAATGGATATGATTAGAGAATAATATGAGCTGAAGATAAGTACAGAAAAAGGGACATCGTGAAATATCCCTCTTGTCTATCTTTTACAATAATTGGTTCGTAGGCCTTTTTTGTAATATAAAAATATAAGATTAAAAAATAATCTTTTACTTTCTTCTTCAAAGAAACAAAATTAGTTTCTTCCCGGCAAGTTAAATATTTCTAAAGTGATTTTTTGGGGTTCAAAACACATATATAATAAGGCTTTAAGTACGCTTTTTTTTATTAACCGTTTTTGGACTTATCAACATTTTTGGGTTTTTAAATAAAATAAGCCCTTAGAAATACATATACAACATGAATAGAAATTATTTAATTTCAATTAATCAGCTTGCTGATTTCTCAAAGGCGACAGATGCTAAAAAGAGAAGAATTATTAGACAACAAAAAGAGCCAAATAAATTTATGGTGGCTTATTATCAACTTGCTAAAGCAAGGATGAAAAAGACTATAGAAAATCATGGCGATTTAGAGCCTATTCTTAATGGAATGGCTGATTTATTGTCTAGAAAACCTGAAAAAGTAAGACAGATAAGTGATAAAGTAGTCTCATTAGAGGCTATGAAAAGGTTTATTAATTTAAAATTACCAGATTTACTTTGTAATGTTCCACACGAAGTTATCAAGAAACCTAAATTTAAATCGATATTCTTAAATGGAGTTGAAATAATTATTTCTCCCGATGTTATAATAAGACTTGAATTAGATGGAAAGAAATACTTAGGAGCGGTTAAAATTCATATTTCAAAGAATAATGTATTTGATAATTTACAATCTAGATACATATCGACTTTGCTTTTCAAGTATCTGAAAGAGGTAATTGCAAAAGATGATGAAGAAGTTCTTGATTCTCTTTGTTTATCTATAGATGTATTTGGGGATTCAATTATTTCGGTTCCAAATAATTTTTCTGATACAGTAAATGATATTGAAATGATTTGTGATGAAGTTAAAACAGTATGGAACGCTGCGTAAGTTAAAGTTTAATTATGTAGAAAGCGTCTCAAAAATGAGACGCTTTTTTTTATTCCTCAACCAAAGTATCAGTCCCCAAATACTTATCGTCCTTATTGTAATACCAAGCTCTCACTTTGGGCATTTTTATGCCATTTACAACAACTTCTTCAGAAAGCAATATATATTCACCTGAATCGGGTTTCTCTTTACCGTGCTCATCTGTTTTAAAGAACTGATAGATTTCCATAGCATAGGTTTTGGGATTAAAATAAAAATGCCAAACATCACTACCTACAGCGTCATCATAAGTGACTTTCAGAACCAAATAGTCCTTCCCTTTAAACCTTTTCTTTTCAACACTATCACTCAAATTGGTGCCAGGATCGTGCAACTTCATTGGTAAACCATATAAATACGAATAGTAGTTTTTATAAAGTGTGGCTCTATCGCAAGTCATGTTTTTTTCCTTAGCAGCAATGCTGTCTAAAACCTGACTATTATATCGCATTTGGCATTTACCTTTGTCTAAAGAATATGTAGTGGTTACAGTGTCTTTTGTTGCGGTAACACTAAAATATTCAGCAGGTAAATTAATCGTAATTACGCTTGTGCGTTTTGGTGCATTGGGCATAGTCATTTCTACCGTAAACGTGTTCTTAAACTGGGACCAATTACCATGAGGATCGTGGTAGTTTATAGCTTTTTCTAATAAAGCTTCAGAATTTAGATCTTGGCTAAATCCAGTAGCTATAGCTATAAAACTGATGGCTAATGCGAAAAATAATTTCATAGAATGAATTTTGCTACAAAATACAACTTCATAAACAAAAAAAGCATCCAATGCCGAATTGTTCGGGAGGATGCTTTTTTAAATTGACCCATAAATAGGTTAATGGATTTATTCTGCTTCCATCATAGCAAAGAATTTATCAATATTAGGCATTAAAATAATACGCGTTCTACGGTTTTTAGCTCTGTTAGCACTAGAGTTATTTTCTACTAACGGCTGGTAGCTACTACGACCAGAAGCAATTAACTGCTCAGGTGCAACCTTAAATTGATTTTGAAGTTTTCTCACCACAGAAGTTGCACGCAATACACTTAAATCCCAGTTGTCAGCAATTTTATCTGTATTAATACTTCTAGAATCGGTGTGTCCTTCTACCATAACATCTAAACTTGGTTCAGAATTAATAACATCAGCTAATTTCTTTAAAATTTTGTCGGCTTTGTTACCAACTCTATAGCTTGCTGTATTAAATAACATATCGTCAGCGATAGAGATCATAACAACAGTTTCGTTAATATCGATAGCGATATCCTGATTTTCGTCTAGATCGCTGGTGTCCATGGCTTTGCTTAAGTTGTATTGTACAGCTAAATTCATAGAATCCTTTAATGTTTTAGCTCCAGCTAGTTTTTCAGCATCTACATTTTTTAATGTTTCACGCATTTTCTCTTTACTTGCGCCAGACGCTACAGTACCGTCTTCAGAAACTTGAAATTTTGCATTGTTTTCAATGGTTAAACCTTCAACATCTTCATTTAAAGATTGTATTTTAGAGTTATATTGATTAACGCGTGCCTCTATAACAGCAAACTTAGTTTCTAAATCTTCTTTTTCTACTCTTGTTTTAGTCAGCTCACTTATGGTCTCGCCATGTTGTTGTTCTAGCTCCAAGTATTTTTTCTTAGATACACAAGAACTTAAAATAACTGCGGCTACTAAAAGGATTGAAATTTTCTTCATTTTATAATTTTTGGTTATTATCGTTTTAAAGTTATATATACGACAAAAGGTTGCTTTTGGATGTTAAAAGTTGATGTTTTTTAACATTTAAAGTGTTTTTTATGAGGTGCCTGAAGTTTTAATACAATGACTAGAGTGGTGTAAATCACAATCTAAGGTGTGATCGTAGCGACCTGAAAGTACTGCCATTTTAGGGTATAAAAAAAGCTTCAAATCACATCTAGATTTGAAGCTTTTTAATGGTTATAATATTTCGGTTATTATTCTTCTTCGTGATGAATCGTTGCAGGTTCTACAGAACTGTCAAAAGAATTGTAGTACTCTTCTAATAGATTCATCATGGCTGTAAGTAAATCTTTAGTCTCTAAAAGTATACTAAAATAAAGTGTGGTGTTTTTAGGACTAGATTCTTCATTGCGTGTACGCTCTACTTGCTTCTGAATTTTCTTTCTAACCAAGTCATAAACTTCAGCTTTATCGGTTAATACAGCGCCAATTTGTTCGAAAGAACGAGATTCAAAAGCGGTCTGCGTTGCAGAAAATAATGCTTCCATACGTGCGTCTAAATCTTTAAGCTCTTTTACTTGACTAAATTTTAATTTCTTATGGTTATTATTAATATGCTTATGACTTACCTTAGAAATGTAATCTAAAGATTGCGTCATATCTTGTAGATAACCTAATATATTAATGTAGAAATTACTGGCTTCAAGACTAGGTTCTTCTAAGTTTTTAATAAAGTAGAAAATGTTATCTCTTAAATCATCAATTTCACTTGAAAGCTTTTCGATTTGTTTTCTATTTTTCTTTAAAAGTTTTAAATCTTGAACTGCTAAACCATTAATTGCAGAAGTATAGATTCTGTTGCCACGTTTTATAACGCTAGCAATATTTGAAGCACTTTCATGAATAACTCCTTGTGTAGAGCTACTTTCTGCTTTTTCTAGCTGATCTTCCTCTTTCATCAACTTAGAACTCTTACGATGCGATAAAAAGCTTCTTAATAACAATAATAGCGCTAAGACCAATAAGCCAACTAAAGCATAACCTTGTCCATGGTATAAGATGTAGGCCATAATAGCTGCAGCAACAAAAGCACTAAACGCGGTAAAAAACCATCCACCGATAACGTTAAGTACTCCGGCAACTCTATAAACAGCACTTTCACTTCCCCAAGCTCTATCTGCTAAAGAGGTACCCATAGCTACCATAAAGGTAACGTAAGTTGTAGATAGTGGTAACTTCATTGAGGTCGCAATGGAGATTAGGACACTGGCTACCATTAAATTTACAGCTGCTCTAACCAAATCAAAGGCAGGCATATCTTGTGTTTTTGCTACAACTTTTGGCTTTATAAATTGGGTGTCTGCCCAACTTTTAAACGAGTCTGGCAAAATCTGATTTAAACTATCTGATATAGCAATGGTGCCTCTAACGATACTTCGAGATAAAAAATTAGGTTCAAAACGTTCCTTTACTTCATCTTGTCTTGATAAATCTACCGAGGTTTTAACCACTGATCTAGCTTTGCTTGAGAACCATAAGGTTAACACCATTATAAGACCAGCTATCAATAATAAAACTGGTTGTGTTTTTACTGGAGCACTTAGTGCTGTCATTACATATTCAGTTGGTAAAGCTCCACTTGTAGACCATGCTTCGTAAGAATTGTAAGCGGCAATCGGAACACCTATAAAGTTAACGAGGTCATTTCCGGCAAAAGCGACAGCAAGAGCAAATGTTCCTACCACAATAATAACGGTGTAAATATTAGTTTTAAATACTTGAATTACTACATATGAGATGAGTGTTAAAACAACAAAGCTAATGCCCATAAGCGCTAACGGATTTGCTGAAATTAGACCCGTAAATTCAGCACTCATAAAACTGGCATTTTTCACTCCTTTAATTAAGATGAAATACAATATAGAGGTATTTGCTATACCACTAAAAATGGCTCCATACCACGATGGTTTTTCTTGAAATTTAAACGAAAGCAATAACCTTGAGACGTATTGTATTATAGCTCCAACTGTAAAGGCAACGGCTACAGAGAGAAGTATACCTAATATAATTTCAATAGCTTTAGAGTTATTAATATATATAGATAAATCCGTTATGGATTGCTCGCTATGGTTGTAAATTTTAATTAATGCCACGGCTACCGAAGCACCTAAAAGTTCAAAAACAATTGAAACTGTTGTTGACGTCGGCATGCCCAAGGTGTTAAAGAAATCTAGAAGTAGAATATCCGTTAACATTACAGCCATAAAAATGACCATAATTTCATCGAACATAAACTCGCCAGGATTAAAGATACCTTTACGAGCGACTTCCATCATACCACTAGAGGTTAAGGCTCCAACGGCTACACCAATACTGGCAACTATCATTATGGTTTTAAAAGATACCGCTTTAGATCCTATTGCAGAATTTAAAAAATTAACAGCATCGTTACTTACACCAACAACTAAATCTGCGACAGCTAAAAAAGCCAAGGCAGCAAGCATATAGATATAAAGGTTTTCCATTAAAAAGTATTAATAAAATTGAATGCAAAGTACCTTTTTTATTTCCAAGAGAATGTTATCTAAATGTTATTATTAGACCTTGTAAATGCAATATATAGTTAGTGTCATTGGCATTTTGAGGGCTTTAAAAAGAACTTAGAAATAGTGTGTGAATTGGATTTTTGCTTCCCATAAAAGTACATATATTAAAACGGTTGGCTTGTTTAAACTGATGTTTCGGCTTTTATGGTTCTTACAAGGTGTGTATAGTTGAAGTTTAGAGATTAAATGGATTATAAGCTTTTATTTTTATAATGTAAATTATGTGTTTTAGTATAATTTACTGAAAAACAGCAAAATAAAACCTCAATGTTAACTCAATGTTATGTAAATATTGCTTAAATGTAAAATTAATGTTATATTCGTAACGTAAATATTAATTAAATACCCAAATAGATATGAAAAAGATAGTCATTATATTAGTAATGTTGAGTGTTGGATTTACGTATGCTCAAAATAAAAATAAGCCACAATTAGAAAAGAAAGGTGATTTGTTAATCGCAACTTATTTTCACGATAATGGAGAAATACAACAAACAGGTGCCTTTGATGCCAATGGCAAACTGCAAGGTAAATGGACCAGTTTTGATGTAGATGGAAATAAATTAGCTGTTGCTACTTACGATGCTGGTAAAAAAGTTGGAAAGTGGTTCTTTTGGGAAGGACATTCTTTAAAAGAGGTGGATTATACAAATAATGCTATTGTTAGTGTTGTAGATTGGAAAAAGAATTCTAAAACAGCTGTAGCGTTACGGAATTAAAAAAGTATAAATAATAGAAAAAGCATCTCATTTGAGATGCTTTTTTTATTTCTAAGAAATTCAATATTACTCGAATCTTGTCCAACCAGTAGCCCAATTTGGTACTTCCGATCCATTTCCTGCACCAGTATTAGTTCCTTCTGTATAGAAGTCTGTGTTAGTGCCAGCGTAATCTGTAATTGTTGTTACGTTTTCAAACTGAATATTAGATATTGTAATATTATCATTATCTACATTTTCATTTCCTGCTGGATCACTTGTAGCATTTTTGATTTTAATACCTAAATCGAAGTTAGAGGCAAAGATGTTTTCTAAAGTCCAGTTTCCTCCACCTTCTTTAATGTAGAGTGCACCTTCATCACCAGCACCAATAATTGTAATGTTTTTTAATGTTGCAGTTGTTGTTGGTGTGGCATAACCATCATCTCCATTGTTAGAACCTTCAATACCTGCATGTGTACCTCCTTTGATATACCAGTTTTCACCTGTACCAGACCAACCATCAGCAAAATCAATTGAATCATCTCCGCTATTAATTGATACTAAGTACTTTCCGTTTACTGCCCCTCCGAAAAATTCGATACCATCATCACCTCCTTCAAAAGATTGTACATATTCTAATGTTGTACCAGAACCCACACCGAATAAAGATAAACCATTAAATTCTTTTGAACCATTAAAGGTTGCTCCAGTATATTCCAATCTTAAGTATTTTATTGAACCTGAATTGTCTGTGTCATTTGTTCCTCCATAGGTTAAGTCAGAAACTTCAGCAGTTGCTGTTTGTCCGTTAGAACCACCTTTGTTTGTATTTGCATTCCCACAAATTACTAATCCACCCCAATTTCCTGCAGCAGGATTAGCAGCATCTGATGTCATGACAACAGGATTATCTTGCGTCCCGTTTACATAAATTTTAGCGTTTTGAGCTACGGCAATATAAGCACTAGTTCCTCCCGTAGCTTTTATTAAAGTTCCTTCAGGAATAATTAAAGTTCCTCCTCCATTTACTACAAAAGAACCTGTTAATTTGTAAACCTCTGTAGGATCTAATGTTACAGTTTCGCCGCTGTTAACTTCTCCTTGAAAATCATTAGGGTCAATTGTAACAGGATTGCTACTGCCATTTCCCTCATCATCACTACTACAAGCAGTTAATCCTAATGCAGCCATAGCTAACATTGATAAAAATAATTTTTTCATTTTAATTGGTTTTTTAGTTTTAAATTAAAGTACAAATGAACGATTCTATATTTATTTAGTAATTACGTTAGTATTAATTTAGTATTAAATGAAAGTCGTTTTTAAACCTTAATATTAATTGAATGTTAACTATAGTTTATAGGTTAGCGAGAGGCTATAATCAACACCTTTGGTGTACGATTGAACAATGACGTTTTGAGTATCTTGAACTCTTTCGATTTTAGGATCTAATATGTTTCTTACTTTTAAACTTAAACCTAAGCTTTTACTAAGATTAGATTTTAAAGTAAAGTCTAATGTGCCAATAGCTTTGTCTACTAAATCTCCTTTGTTGTTGGTGCCAATGGCATATAAACGATCTGAAAAATAATTATATGACATTGTTGCTTGTAGATTTTTGTCGTCAGAGAATTCTTTTATGTAACTAATATCTCCGTTTAATAATAAATCTGAAGCGCCAGTTAATTGACCACTGTCATTTGTAAAACCAACACTAAGGTCTGTTTCATTCACAACCTTATCTCTATCAAAATCTTGTTCGGTATGCATATAAGAAGCATTAAAGCCAAAAGAGATAGTGTTTTTTAAATCGTCTTTATTAGAAAATTGGATTATGTTTTTTCTTATTTCCAATTCACCTCCTATGGCAATTGCAGATTCCCCTGTATTTACCCAAGAAATATCATTTGTCGCTGAGGCAATGGTCACTTCGTTTATTGGATCTTGAATGTATTTACCAAATGCAGTAATCGAAAAAACTTCATCGTTATTAGGAAAGAATTCCCATTTTAAATCGGCGTTGTAATCCGTAGAAGGGTATAAGTTTGGATTTCCAAAAAAGACTTGCGTTACTTCTTCGTACTGAAAAGGAGCCCTCTCTTTAAATTGAGGCAAAGTGTAAGTTTTACTTGCTGCAAAACGTAAATTTTGTTTGTCGCTTAAAGCGTATTTTAAAGATGTACTTGGTAGTATTTCAAACGTATCAAAATCATTTTTATCCCCATTTGGATCTAATGATGTTTCCCATTCAATTTCTTGAAAAATATATTCGCTGCGGACACCAAATATCCCAGTTAATTTAGATGAGAATTTATATTCTACAGAAGCAAATGCAGCTTGTATTAGTTGATTGCCATTATAAGTTTGTGGATTTAAAACACCAGGTGTTCCTGCAGGGCCTCTAAAGGTTTCAATAGTAAACAAGCCTTGATTTAAGCTGTTTTGATTAAAATAGGCATCTAGATTATTTGAATCTATAATAGGTTGTGCTATATTTCTATTAATTCGGAAATTGAATTGTGTGGCTTCAAAATCCACATTTTTAAATCTTCCGCTATAGCCTAAGGTTATTTTACCTTTATAGGTTTCATCTTCAGTTTTACCAAATTTATAAGAAGACATAACGTTAGCTGCAAATTCATCTTCTTTTAAATCCTGATAAAATCTATGATTGTCTGATGTTGCTAAATCTGACACTCTTAAATCTCCATTAATATCTGTGTTGTCAATTGGTACTAAAGTGTTTTGCATTCTGTCTGGAATAACATTGTTCACCATGTTATAAGAGACGCCCCAATTTAAATCTAACTTTTCTGTAAAAGTATGTTCTCCCAGTAATTGATTGATAAATATTGATGTTTTATCATAGGTAGAACGTCTTACAAAACCGCCTCCTTCAGAAGCATTATCAAAAATATCTATAACACCAGAAAACTCTTCGTGACTTTGATTGGTCGAATTTATAAATAATGAATTAAAGCTTAATTTGTTTTTGTTATTGATTTTGTATTTAACGTTGCCTAATAATGTTGAATTTGTTTCGTAAGTAAATTTATCAAAAGTGAAATCCTTACGTGGTACACCTTGAGTACTCACGGAGCCTCTTGCTATACCTTCGCTAAACTTATACCCATTATCAAAAGATGCTGTTGCAAAAAAGCTTAACCTACTTTCTACACCAATATTAAACGAATCACCACCAATTAAAGAAAAGCTATTGTTAATTGGATTATTGTTATTAGTATTCCAGCTGGTATCAAAGTTGTAAGATGTTAAAGGGTTTTTAGGTTGGTTTTGATTGTAGAAACCTGTTTTATTTGGACCATCTTGTAAATAAAATTCATTTGCACTAATCGCATTTGAGTTCCCTGCAACACCTAAGCCAATTTCAAAAAAACCATTGCCGTTATAGTTTTTTGAAATAATGTCTATGTTAGCACCTGCAAAATCACCGTAGTTAAGTGTACTAAATGTTTTTGAAATTGAAATATACTCCACAATGTCTGTAGAAAAAATGTCTAAATTTATGTTTTTTCTTGAAGGATTATTTGAAGGTAAAGGCAATCCATTCATTGTAGTTGAATTGTAACGATCTCCTAGACCTCTAACATAGATATTCCCTGAACCTTCTTGTTTAGAAATACCAGTTGTTTTAGTAACTGCAGTTGCAACATCACTAACTCCTTTTCTTGAAAGTTCTTCCGTGCCAATGCTCTGTTTAAATTCAACAGCCTTTTTTTGATCGAGTAATAATGCAGTTTCACTTTCTTTTCTTGCTGTAGTGGTAATTAAAACTTCATCAAGGTTTGCTGCACTTGCTCCCATAGGAACATTAACAGTTGTAACTTTATTGGCTACAACATCTACCTTAATTTCTTGTGTTTCGTAGCCTACAAAACTGTATGTTATAATATAAGATCCAGGTTCTAAATTGCTAAGTTCGTAAAGCCCATCAATATCAGAAGTTGTTCCTGTGGCTGTACCCTTTATTAATACGTTAGCAAAGGGAAGAGGCTCGTTATTAAACTCTTTATCAGTTAATTTTCCAGCAATTGAACCTGCGTTTTGTGTATAAGCTGTAGCTGAAATAAATAGAATAAATAGTAAATGTATTTTTTTCATTTTATTTTTTTATAGATTCAGCAAAGGAACTGTGATTACTTTGTGTGTATGTTATACAAAAATTAAAATTTTGTAATGAAAACGTTAGGGCATTGTTAGCTTAATATTAAGTCAATTACTATTAAGGAAACAATTGGCTAACATTTAAATTTGTTTCATCTAACTAAGTATTATATAATCAATTCTATGCAATTTATATATCTTGCATCTTCTAATAATTAAATTATGAACTGGGAACAATTACTCTCCTTAAAACGCTTTGGTGATACCAATAAAAGATTAAGAAAAGAACAAGATGAAACTCGTTTGGGTTTTGAAGTTGACTATGACCGTATCATATTTTCTTCAGAATTTAGAGGGCTTCAAGATAAAACTCAGGTCGTACCATTATCTAAAACCGATTTTGTGCATACGCGACTAACACATAGTTTAGAGGTGAGTGTTGTTGGGCGGTCTTTAGGACGTAGAGTAGGACAGTTATTATTAAAAAAACATCCACAATTAGAAAACGTTCATGGCTATAAGATGAATGATTTTGGAGCAATTGTGGCGGCTGCAGCATTAGCACACGATATCGGAAATCCACCTTTTGGTCATTCTGGCGAAAAAGCTATAGGCTCGTATTTTAGTGAAGGCAGTGGTGCTGCTTTTAAATCGTATTTAACTGAAAAAGAATATCAAGATTTATGTGATTTTGAAGGTAATGCCAATGGTTTTAAAATCCTTACAGAGAGTAGAGAAGGTAGAGAAGGTGGGCTCAGGTTAAGTTATGCTACACTTGGTGCTTTTACAAAGTATCCTAAAGAGTCATTACCTAAGAAACCAACCAATCATATTGTAGATAAGAAGTATGGCTTTTTTCAAAGTGAAAAGCGCATGTTTGAGAGCATCGCATCGGAGTTAGGTTTAACGAAACGCAGTGATGAGTATTTAAGCTATCATAGACATCCTTTAGCGTTTTTAGTTGAAGCAGCTGATGATATATGTTATACTATTATTGATTTTGAAGATGGTATTAATTTAGGTTTAATTGATGAAGACTACGCGTTAGAATATTTAATAAATTTAGTTAGGGGTAGTATTAAAACAGAAAACTATCATGCATTAAAAACAACTGAAGATCGCGTAAGTTACTTACGTGCTTTAGCTATTGGACGATTAATTGATGAAGCGGCAACCTTATTTATGACGCATGAAGAGGATATTTTGGCTGGTAAATTTGAAACAGCTTTACTAGATGTTAGTCAGTATAAAGCGCAAATTAAAGATATTATCAATATTAGCATTAAAAACGTGTACCGTTCTAAAGAAGTTATAAATAAGGAGATTGCAGGTTATAAAATATTAAATCAATTGTTAGAGTCATTTGGTAAAATGGCACAACATTATTTTGAAGATAAGATGTCTAATTACGATAATTTACTACTTAGTATTCTTCCAGAGACAGTGAAATTAGGTAATGAATCCTTGTATAAAAATCTATTAGCAGTGTGTCTTTATATTTCTAAACTTTCGGATACAAATGCTATGCTCTTGCATAAAAAATTACAAGGCCAAATATTATAAGCATGCATTTCATCGAATAAATTTGTTTTTCAGCGGTTTTTTAATTTAATTTACCTCATAATCAACCCCTTAAAAAACCTACTTATGAAAAATAATATACTTGGAGGGCTTGTCATTTTCTTAGTGGTTGTGACTTGTTTACTGATGTTAGACGATATTTCAAGCAAAAGTTTGGAGCAGACGACGTACGAGGCTGTTAAAAATGAGAAGGTAGAAACTCATACGGATTTAGCTATTGTTGATAAGGAAAAATAAAGCTTCAATTTCCTTTGTAATAGATGCAGCATCTAATTTTTGCATTTGCATTAATTGCTTTGTCGAACCATGTTCTATAAATTGATCTTCAATACCTAAGGTTACAACCTTATGCTTGTAGTCGTGTTTATTTGCAAATGCCAAAATAGCACTACCAAAACCACCAACGATGGTGCCATCTTCAACGGTAATAACAGCTCTATGATTTTTAAATACTTTATGTAAAAGGACTTCATCTAAGGGTTTTACAAATTGCATATCATAATGACTAATAGCATATGCAATATCTAAACCAACAATAGCATCTTCAATAGTTTTAGCAATAGTACCTATAGATAAAATAGCAATCTGAGTACCTATTTTTAAACCAATACCTTTTCCTATTTCTATAGCTTTAAATGGTTTCTTCCAATGAAGTAAGTGACCACGACCTCTCGGATAGCGTATGGCAACTGGGAAATCTATACCTAACTGCACAGTATACATTATGTTTCTTAAAGCTATGGCGTCTTTTGGTGCAAAAATCACCAAATTAGGTATGCAGTTTAGGTAAGCCAAATCGAAAACACCGTGATGTGTAGCACCATCTTCACCGACTAATCCGGCACGATCTAAACAAAACACAACAGGTAAATTTTGTAATGCCACATCGTGAATAACTTGGTCGTAAGCGCGTTGCAAAAAGGTAGAATAGATGTTACAAAAAGGAATAAGTCCTTGTGTAGCCATGCCAGCAGCCATCGTTACAGCATGTTGTTCTGCGATACCAACATCGAATGCACGATCTGGAATTGTAGACATCATATATTTTAAGGAACTGCCGGTTGGCATCGCAGGAGTAATACCTACAATGTTTTTATTTTGTAAAGCCAGCTCTACAATAGTTTCTCCAAATACATCTTGAAATTTAGGAGGTTGCTTTTTCTTAGATTTTAAAGGTAACTCACCAGTTTTAGCATCAAATTTCCCAGGAGCATGATATTTTACTTGGTCTAATTCTGCTTGTTTTAAACCTTTTCCTTTGGTCGTAATAATGTGTAAAAACTTAGGGCCTTTTACTGTTTTAAGTCGTTTTAATTCAGATAAAAGTGTAGGTAAATCATGGCCATCAATAGGACCTGAATAATTAAAGTTTAAGGCTTCAAATATATTGTCTTGTTTTTCAGTGCCCTTTTTTACATTGGTTAAGTATTGTTTTAAAGCACCAACACTCGGATCAATACCGATAGCATTATCGTTAAGAATAACCAGTAAATTAGTATTAGTTACTCCGGCATGATTTAAGCCTTCAAAAGCCATTCCGCTTGCAATTGAAGCATCACCAATAACTGCAATATGATGCTTGTTATCACCTCTTAATTGTGATGCAATGGCCATGCCTAAAGCTGCAGAAATTGAAGTAGATGAATGCCCAACGCCAAAAGCATCGTATATACTTTCACTTCGTTTTGGAAAACCGCTGATGCCATGGAGTTGTCTGTTAGTATCAAAAACAGTTTTTCTTCCCGTTAAAATTTTATGACCATAAGCTTGGTGGCCTACATCCCAAATAAGTTGATCTTCTGGAGTGTTAAACACATAATGTAAGGCAATTGTTAATTCTACAACGCCTAAACTCGCTCCTAAATGCCCTTCTTTTGTTGCCACGATATTTATTATAAAATCGCGTAACTCTTTAGCGAGTTGCGGTAATGCTTCTTGTGGCAATTGACGTAAATCCTCTGGCAGATTAATATGGTTAAGACGTTTTTTCATTTAAATACAAATGTACTATAAGCAATTTATTTTATTATTGATTTAGAATCGTATTTTTACAACTATGATAAACCCATTTGACGACACTTACTTTATGAAAAAAGCACTTCAGGAAGCTGAGGTCGCTTATGAAAAAGGTGAAATACCAGTTGGTGCAGTAATTGTAGTAGAAGATAGAGTGATTGCAAGAACACATAACCTTACAGAGTTATTAAATGATGTTACCGCACATGCCGAAATGCAAGCAATCACTGCTGCGGCTAACTTTTTAGGCGGGAAGTATCTTACAAAATGTACCTTGTACGTCACTTTAGAGCCGTGTCAAATGTGTGCAGGAGCGTTGTATTGGAGTCAGATTGCAAAAATTGTCTATGGTGCAGCAGACCAACAACGTGGCTTTAAAACCATGGGAACTCAGTTGCATCCTAAGACTGAAGTAGTAGGTGGTGTTTTAGCAAATGAAGCTGCTGCACTAATAAAACGATTTTTTATTGAAAAACGCAATTTGAATTAAGAGTTATTAGGATTTTAAAATAAAGATATATGATGAAAACACAGACCATAATATTATTATCCTTAGTATTTGTTTTGGGGTGTAAAAGCAATCAAAATAATGCTAAAATGAAAACGATAGAACCAATTTTAATTGCTAAAGGAAATTTGCATGGTGCAGGATCTGAAGGAATAGACAAGCAAAATATAATTATAGATAATCAAGCTGATTGGGAAAATTTAATTTCTAAAATGGATAAGGTTAACAAGGTCTCAGAACAGTTTACAGAGACTAAGATTGACTTTTCTAGGTATACTGTTATCGCTATATTTAATGATGTCATGGGTAGTGGAGGTCATAGTATAGCAATAGATATTTCAGCAAATTCGGAACGTATTTTAGTGGTTACAAAGTTTCATAGTCCTTCGGGAAATGCGACAAGTGTAATGACGCAACCTTATTATATTGCTAAGATTACTAAAACAGAACGTCCTATAGCTTTTCAGTAGATTATAAAATAAGATCATAAGAAAGTATATTTAAAATTTAGGCCAAAAAAAACGCCCAACCATAGGTTGAGCGTTGAAACTTTTAAGATATATGCTTATAGTACTTGCACGTTAGCAGCTACTAATCCTTTTCTTCCTTCTTCTTCATCGTACTCTACATTGTCACCTTCGCGTAATTCTACGCCATTAAGGTTTGATACATGTACGAAGATGTCTTTTCCTGTTTCTTCGTTGGTAATGAATCCAAATCCTTTTGAATCATTAAAAAATTTAACTGTTCCAG
>Ga0193951_1000097_pt1 | contig 37598 bp, 36 predicted proteins | sample BB_2_MG_FD_140370 | JGI IMG/M metagenome (GOLD analysis project Ga0193951, IMG submission 140370) | Microbial mat bacterial communities from the Broadkill River, Lewes, Delaware, United States - BB_2_MG | ecosystem: Environmental > Aquatic > Freshwater > River > Microbial mats | place: USA...
GTTAAAATTCCATTATACGATTTTTTTATATATAATTGTTTTTCTTCACTATAATATCTTACTGACTTTAAATTTAAGTTACTTACTTTATAACTAATATTTAAATAGTTTTTAAAATATGGTATATGCCTTGATATTTTATTGACTATTTTTTTTAATAAATTAGTTCCTTCAAATAAATGTACTTGTTTAAATATTAAATTGTTATTTCTTATTTCATACCTACTACCAAAGTTACTAAATTCAGAATTATATTCACATCCTATCCATATGTCATAATTTTGTTCTTCCATTTTTAATATAATGTCATTATCTAGCTTTTGTAAGTTTATAAATATTTTATTATTTTTATAGTTATCACTGACATTAATTATAGTTTTTTGGTCTTCTGTTTTAATTTCTAATCCACTATCAACTGTCACTTGTAACCAACTAGGTAGATTAACATCACTTAATTCAAATGCACTAATTACTGAACCTACATGAGATGGTCCTTTTTTAGGAATAGCCATAATTATCATTTCTTTGAAAGAACTTTTATTTATATCTTCAAATAATAAAACTGGACCTTCAAGCCTTCCTGAATGAGGGTTATCAATTGGTTGTTCACTAGGTAAAAGAACAGGGTTATTATCATATGACTTCCAACTCTTCAAATCATATGTTTCTGCAAAGCCTATTGCCCAATACCCATTTTCATAATGAGCATTAAAGCCTAAAATTATTTTTTCATTTATCACTGTTATTCTGGGATTACATACTCTTAATACAGGCCAGTCAACTACATCCATATGACAAAAAAACGGCTTTCCATCATTTAAAGGATTAAAGTTTATACCGTCATCTGATATAGCTCCATAAATCTGTCCTGATATATATTTTTTTGAATTAGCCTCAAATGTTAATATATACTTCTTATTTGGCAATACAGCACAATTTACTACACCAAGCATAGTCCCTTCATCTAAATCACTAAAATCGTCTGATGTTAAAATTGGATTTTCAGGGTATCTACTAAAATTAAAGCCATCTTCACTCATCGCTAAACTAATACTATCATTATTACCAGATGATGTTCGATAATATAAATATACTTTATCATCATTGACTATTGCCCAAGGCGTACTAGTAATACTATCTTCTATACCATTTGGTCTAGGAAAAATCACGGGATTGTTTTCATATTTGATCCATGTTTTTCCATCGTCATCTGATGTTGCACATCCTACACTTTGTATAGTGGAATTCTTTCTACTACCGGTATAATACATAAACATCTTATTATCAATTTTATATGGGTTTCCTTCTTTATCCATTAATACTGCGGGATCTCTTACTCCACTTTCTTCCCATGTGCCGATTTCTCCTGGTTCTAATAAAATTCTATATTTAGACAACCCATTAAATGGAACTGTAACCATTGAATACTCCTATTACTTTAAATAAAATTTATATAATTTAATATAAATAAAAATGTAAATACTATAGTTGGAATAGTTACCAATAAATTTTGCTTAACTCTATAATATATATTAGAAATAATTAAATTTATTATATTTATGACTATAAAACTAATTGCTGTTGCCATTGCAGCACCCTCTACTCCAAATTTTGGCACCATATACATATTTAAAACTATATTTAAAGAAGCTCCAATTGTATAAATATAAATTAGCAAATGTGTTTTTTTAACATATAATATACCTCTGTTACTAATCATCCTAAAACCATAAGCTAAACTTGCCAAAGATAACAAACCTACACTTTTCCAACTTTCTAAGTACGATTCATTTAATAAATATTCTATTAAATATGGAGAAATATAAGTAATTATCAATACACCGATAGAACCAATAACAATGTAAAATGTAGTAATTTTTTCAAAAAAAATCTTGCCTTCTGGCTTATGTATCATATCCATAGCTATAGGAAAAAATGCTTTCCTGAATACTTCTACAGCGATAGCTATAAATATTGCAAATTTTGCACTTACTGCATATAAACCTAATTCGTAAGAACCAAGAAAATTTTGAATAAACCACCTATCACTAAATAACATAACCCATATCATCAATCCAGCTGGAACCAATGGTAAACCAAATTTTAAAAATCCCTTCCAAAGTTTAACTTCTAATCTATCCCAATATCTATAGTTTTTTGTTGCAATCCATCCTATAAGCATAACAACTGTCATTCCGAGTAGATTACCTATGAAATAACCTTCTATACCCATATCTTTATAATAGGAAAAATAAAGTATTAGCCCTATATTAAAAACGGTTTGCATAAAAGACAATCCAATAAATTGCCATGGCTTATACAAAAGCCTGAAAACTTCTAAACTTTGAGATATAAGATTACTAAAAAAGATAGATGTTGAAACCATAATTAAATAACTTATAGGTAATGAACTTTTAAATGCAAAATCAATAATAAAAGGTGAGAGTGAAACAACCACTCCTAAAATTAATATACCTAATACTATTCTTAATTGCAATATAGATGTGATAATAGCCTTTTTATCATAAGTTTCATTGTTTTTTGCATCCATATAATAGTAACTTTGAGCACTATCTAATCCCATTGTCATAAATATCGTTAAAAAACCACCTACAGTACTAAACATTTCAATAATACCAAATTCTTCTGGTGAAAAAATAGACGTATATATAGGTAGAGTAAAGAATGCTATTGATTTTATTAAAATAGCACCGACACCATAAATAGCCGAATCTGAAATTAATTGTTTGAACATTATTAAACTATGTCAGAGTAATCATATTTAAATTGATTTAAATATGCATATATTCTCTCTATTTGTTCAGGTGAAAAAGAATTTTTTCCACGGCCTTTTATACCTTTGTTAAATCTTATACCTTTATTTGGATCTTTTTTATCTTTTTCTAGCTTATTAATAATTTCTTTAATTTTTTTAGATTCTACATTTAATCCATAGAAATCGAATATTTCTATAAAAAATTCTAATTTATTTTCGAGCATATTTTCGTATTTTATAAACTTAAATTTAATATTATTCTTATTTTCTAACCATGGGTTATAAATGTTTAATGAATATGGCAAAACAATACTTATCATTACTTCATTTTGTTCTTCATCAGAAAGTTCTCTAAAATAACGAGGTATATACAGCCCTGTTTGTATAAGCCAGTTATCATTATTTATGTGGTCTTTAACACTTATTAAACTATCGAAAATATTTCTAGTCATAAATAATGGAGTTATGTCATATTTTTTCATTAATTCATATTGTAGTTCAGAAGCATATAGACGGATATGTCTTGCTCCAGTTTTTTTATAGTTTATCAAAAGTTTTTTTTCACAAATAGCTGAAGAATCATGTGAACTTGAAATTTGAAATAATTCAGTTTCTAAAACATTATTAATAACTTTTTCAACAAATGTTGAACCCGTTTTAAACAAACCAGCTATTGGTATTATAGTTCCTTGTGTAGAAAAATTCTTTCTATACTTATATATATTTCTTACTATAAAATCATCAGCTATATCATTATTTAATCTTTTAATTTTTTTATATAGACTTTCGTTCATTTTTTTTCCTTTTTAATAATTAATTTTCTATCTGATAGTACTTCGATGATGCCATATGAATAGTTGAAAATTTCATTTTTTTTTCATATCTATGACTGTCATCTAAAATCTCTATGTTTACACTATCTTGATTAAAAATAATTTCAATGTCTATACCTTTAACATTATCAGCTTTTCTTTCAATTAATAGTTTGGCTAGTATCTTTTTAAATAATTCTCTGACAAAATAACTTTTATTAAAGACTAGATAGCCAAGTTTAAGAATTATAAAGTTTAAAACAGAAGGTATAGGTTGTTTTAGTTGTGAAAATAAAACTTTAAATTTTAAAGTATTGTTTATAAATTCATAATTATTATTTAAACACTGTGATGATGTATAATAATTTTCATTTTTTTTGTAGTAAAAACCGCTATGATTTATTATATTAGTTAGGCTTTTTTTGTCAAAGACTTTTAGGACTCCACCTTTTCTAATATTAACAATAGAATAATAGTTTTCATTAGAATATACTATTACGCCTATGTCTTTAAACTCTTTAATGAAATTACATTGATAAGGTAGCTCTACATCACTAATTTTAGTATCGACATGTGATATAAGCAGAAAACTATTTAATAAAGGTGCTAAATTACCATCGTCTATAGAGTCTAAAGTAACAGTTTTATGGTTGTCATAGCTATTCATCATAAAACTAACTATACTTTTTGCCAATTTATTTTCATCACTTAATAATGCTAAACCACCTATGTATAAAATTTCAGTATTTCTACTACCATATTCTCCGCTATAACTACCGTCTGGATGGATAAAGTATGAAATAAATTCAACTGCTTTATACAAAGATTTTTTTATTTTATCAGTAGGATAATTCTTATATATATAAGATAAATAATATATTGCTAAAGATTGATAACCTGCATCTGCACCATTATATTCAACAAAATAACCTTCTGTATTTTGATTTTCTATAACTCTATCAATATACTCCATAGCTTTTACTTTGTATACTTCATTTTGTTGAATTAAGTATAAATTGATTAAAGAAGCAGATACACCCAATAGATGATTTGAAATCAAACCATGATTTTCATCATACTTTAAAAGATACTTACCCATTTTTTGAAAAATTGAAATAAATAACTTTTTTTCTTCTTTGTTTAGCAAATCTTTCAGTAAAATATATAAGTTTGTTATATCAAATAACAAAAAACCTGTACCAGCATGACTATGTTCACCGAAGAATGCTTGATCTATGGAACCATCACTATGAAGCTTTTTATCAGTATATTTTATTGAACCTAGTATCCAGTGTAAATGTTTATTATCTAGCATATTATTATCTAATAATATTTTAGTTGTCGGATATACCATTCTTTGTAAAGTAATATCTGCATAATCTTTTAATTTCCAACCCCAATAAAGTCTATCAAAACATCCATATGTTTTAGAAAGAGGATCTCTATCTAAACAACTTAACATATGGTATAGTTTTGATTCAATTTGTATTTTAATTGATATCTTATGCATCTATAAACTTTCTATGCCACATTTCTAGATTTAATGCACCCCATAAATCTCTACTAAATTTTCCACTCTCATTTATCTGTTTCTCTATAGCTGTAGTATTAAGATATCCTCTTTCTTTTGCTTTTTGAGATGTTAAAATATCTAGTGCATATTCTTTTAAATCAGATGCCAACCAATTATTTATTGGTGTTGGAAATCCCATTTTATCTTTTCTTTCAATTATCTCTTTTGGAAGTATATTTTTAACAGATTTTATAAGCATTGCTTTTGTTTTTCCGCCTGAAAACTTCATTGCTGGAGGCATTTTAGATGCAAGTTCTATTATTCTATGATCAAGTATTGGCACTCTAGATTCAATTGAAACCGCCATACTCATCCGATCCTCTACATGTAAAAGTGCTGGTAGAAGTGTTTTTAAATCAAAATGAGTCATTTTGTTAAAATATGATTTAGTATTTGGATGATTAAATACCTGTTTAAATTTATCTAATAATTGTTCTTCTTCAAAAGTTGATAAAAACTCTTGATTATAAATTTTATTAAGATTGTGAGAACGATTCATCATACGATAATATCTTTCATCCATAGGATCAAAAAGTCCATCTTTAAATTGTTCCTTTAAAAGCGGTACATAATTTTTTAGTTGAGACATATTTGGTATGATTGATTGTAAAGTAACTAAATGTTTTCCTTCTTCTGATGTTTCAAAGATAGCACCCTTAAGTGCTTGTTCAAGGTAAGCTACTGCGTATCTTGTGTATCCACCAAATATCTCATCTCCACCTTGTCCACCAAGTACCACTTTAACATGCTCTGATGCTAACTTCGAAACCATATATTGAGAAAAAACCCCAGGTCCAGCTTCTGGATAGTCCATATGATATATAATCTTTTCAAAATTATCTACAAAATCTTTTGAGTTAGGAAATATCTCATGATGTATGCTATTAATTGACTTATGAACTATTTTTGCATACTCTGTTTCATCAAAATCTTTTGAATCTTTAAATCCACCACTAAAAGTATGAAAATCACCAAAATAATTTTTTGATGCTAATGTAGAAACTAAACTAGAATCAATACCGCCACTTAAATAGGCACCAACAGGAACATCTGATCTTGTTTGTATATTTAAAGAATTTTCTAATAAATGTAATAATTCACTTGTGTATTGCTCTTCAGTTTTACTATCATCAATATCATAGCTAAATTCCCAATATTTTTTCTTCTCTTTAACCTTACCTTTTTCTACTATCATATAGGTAGCTGGTTCTATAGTATGGATGTTTTTAAAAAGAGTATGTTTTTTAAGCATAACCTGAAAAGTAAGGTATTCATTCATTGATTTTGCATCTACTTCAGCTGTTATATCTGGATATTTCAAAATAGCTTTTACTTCAGAAGCAAATATAAAATCATTATTTTTATATGTATAATATATTGGTTTTATTCCAAAATGATCTCTAGCTAAAAATAAAATATCCTTTTGTTTATCATAAATAGAAAAAGCAAACATACCATTTAGTTTAGAGACACACTCTTTTCCATATTCAATATACATATTTAGCAACACTTCTGTATCAGAATGAGTTTTAAATTGAATTCCTCTAGAAACAAGATGCTGTCTTAATTCCAAGTAATTGTATATCTCTCCATTAAAAACTAAAATATATCTGTTATCAAAGCTTTTCATAGGTTGTTGAGCATGACTAATATCTATAATAGCAAGTCTAGAATGTCCCAAAGCTATATTTTTATCTATATATATTTTTTGGTCATCAGGACCTCTGTGATAAAGAGTATTTAATTGCTGAGTTATGATACTTTCTTTATCATTTCTATTAGAATAAAAGCCTACAATACCACACATACATTACTCTTTGTCATGAAGTTTTGTTACATTCTTATATGACGTTCTCCATCCACCCCATGGCCAGTGGTACAACAATGCTAATGTTCCATAACCAAATGTTGTAATAGAACTAACCATTTTAGATTCACTTTGCTTTTGCTGATATCTTAAAATAAAAGGAGATTCAGCAAACTTAGCACCTATAATTTTTAGCTTCACAACCTTTTCTAACGTTGCTGTAAATCCTAAACCTTTAAGCTGAATAAACTGGTTTCCGAATGTATTAATGGCATGTTTAATAGCTGTTGCTCTATAAGCTCTAAAACCACTAGAGTATTCTTTAAGTCCTTTAATTGGAAAGAAAAACTTCATAAAAAGATTAGCAAGCTTCGAAATAGTTGCTCTATAACTATCCAAACCTTCTTGTCCTCCACCTTCAACAAATCTTGAAGCGATAACTACATCATAACCTTCATTTATTTTGTTAATCATACCTGGTATAAATTCAGGTTCGTGAGTATCATCACAATCCATTCTAATTATTATATCTTCATCATTCGAAAGCTCTGCTGCTTTTTCAAAAAGATCTCTTGAGGTTTCACCAAGGCCTCTATTTATAACATGAGTTATAATAGTCATAGGTAATATTTTAGAATATTCAGCCAATTTTTCAGCAGTTTTGTCTCTACTTCCATCATCACAAACAATAATGTGATACTCTAACTTCATATCTTCCTTAAATGCTTGATCTATCTTTGGAAGAAGCTGATCTAAAGATTTTTCCTCATTGTATGCTGGTAATAACATATATATCATTTTAATAATTCCTTTATAATTTTTTCACTAGCTTTGCCACCACCATATAAATTTAATTTTGAGTTATCTTTATTAAATTCACTATTATTTTTATATGCTTCTAATATTTTTTCTTTATTTGCTCCAACCAGTGCATTTGCTCCACATTCTACTAGCTCTACCCACTCAGTTTCATTTCTTAGTGTTATACACTGCTTTTCAAAGAAGTATGCCTCTTTTTGAAGTCCTCCACTATCTGTCATTACAAAATCACAATTATCTATTAACCATACCATTTCAAGATAGCCAACTGGTTCTATTATAGTTAAATTTTTAATGTTTAACTTTAAGTCTTCTAACATTTTCTTTGTTCTTGGATGAATTGGTAAAACTACTTGTTTTTCTTTAGATATATATTCTAATGCTTCAAATATACTTCTTAGCTTTACTTTATCATCTGTATTTTCTGCTCTATGTATTGTACATAGTATAAAGTTATCTTTTAATTTATATGATGGTTTTATTCCTAAACTTTTATAAAATATTGCTCCATCTTGCATCACGTCACCAGATTTTATTATCTTGCAATTAAAATTTTCATAACCTTCATTTTTTAAATTTTTTACTGCTGTATCTGTTGGACAAAAAAGTATATCACTTACTCTATCAGTTAATATTCTGTTTATTTCTTCAGGCATCTTCATATTAAAACTTCTTAATCCAGCCTCTATATGAGCAAGTTTTATATGTAATTTACTTGCAACCAAAGAACCAGCCAAAGTAGAATTAGTATCTCCATACACCATAATCCAATCAGGTTTTTCAATAAGTGCCAATTCTTCTATTTTTTCCATCATCTGTCCAGTCATAGCGCCATGAGATTTTCCACCAACACCTAAAAAGTAATTTGGTTTTGGTATTTTCATTTGCTCAAAAAAAACATCAGACATATTTGAATCATAATGTTGACCGGTATGTATTACTATTTCTTTAATACTTTTGCCTTTTTTTCTTTGTCTTCCAATTTCTCTACTAATTGTTCCGGCTTTTATAAACTGTGGTCTTGCTCCCAATATTGTTAAGATTTTCATATTATCTCACCACAAACCAAGGATTTAATAGATTCTTTTTGTTATAAATCATTAGCTCATTATTTTCAAATTGATATGTCATTTTACCAGATTCTCTTACTATAGCATCTGCAGCAGCTGTATCCCACTCCATAGTTGGTGCAAGTCTTGGGTATATATCTGCTTCACCTGAAGCCACCATACATAGTTTTAAGGAACTACCTTTAGATACTTGCTCTATCTCTTTTGTATCTAAAGAATCTATAAACTTTTGAGTTTCTTTTGAAAGGTGTGACTTTGAAGCGACTACATAAAGTTTTTTACTTTTGTCTTCATTTGTTTTTAAAGGTAGTTTTTGATTGTTTAAAAATGCACCGCAAGCTTCTTTAGCACTATACATCTCATCTATAGCAGGGGCATAAACTACACCTAAGACTGGTCTATCTTTATGTATAAGTGCAATATTAACAGTGAATTCATCATTTTTTTTAATAAACTCTTTTGTACCATCTATGGGATCTATACACCAGTAATACTCCCAGTTTTTTCTAGTTTCATAATCTACTTGTTTATTTTCTTCGGACATGATTGGTATGTTTGGGTAAAGTTTTACAAGTGCTTTACAGATAATCTCATTTGATTTTAAATCCGCTTCAGTAAGTGGAGATTTATCATCCTTATGCTCTACAGAAAAATTTTTCTTGTAGATCTTCATAATCTCTTTTCCTGCTTCTAAAGCTATGTTTTTTACATCTTCAATATTTATTTTTTCAAGCATTTAAATATCCTTTTTCTTTTAGATATTTTATAACGACATTAGCAGCTTCTTCAATACTAATACCATCATTCTTTATAATTAACTCAGGATTCAATGGAACTTCATATGGAGAACTTATTCCTGTAAAATTTGGAATCTCACCATTTCTAGCTTTTTTATAAAGTCCTTTTGGATCACGTTTTTCACAAATATCAAGTGGAGTATCTACAAATATTTCTACAAACTCACCATTATTTACAAGTTCTCTGACTTGCTCTCTGTCTGAAATAAACGGTGATATAAATGCTGTTAAAACTATTGTACCAGAATCTACAAACAGTTTTGCTACTTCTCCAATACGACGAATATTTTCTATTCTGTCTTTATCGGAAAAAGTAAGACCTTTATTTAGTCCCATACGAATATTATCACCATCTAGCAAATAGGTATGTTTTTCTAACTCTAAAAGCTTTGTTTCAACTGCATTTGCGACAGTTGATTTTCCACTACCACTTAGGCCTGTAAACCACAATATACAAGATTTTTGTTTCTTTAACTGAGATCTTTCATTTTTACTAACATAATGGTCATGCCAAACTATGTTTTTTTCATTCATTTTATATACTGCTTTTTTATATAATTGACTATCTTTTTACTTGCTTCGTCTACTGCTATTTTATCTGTATCTATAATTATCTCAGCATGCTGTGGCTCTTCATACACATCATTCACACCAGTAAAGTTTTGCAACTCTCCCTTGAGTGCTTTTTCATACTTACCTTTGGTGTCTCTTTGTTTACATGTAGCGATATCTGCTTTTATGTACACTACTACATTATTTTTGACCATTTCTCGTATGGCTTTACGAGATTCTTTGTAGGGACTTACAAAGGATGCCACAGTTGAAATTGAGTTCTTTTGTAAAGTCTTTATGAGATGTCCTACTCTGTGCATATGTCTGTTTCTGTCTTCTCTTGTGTAGCCTATATCTGGAATGAGTTCTCTTATGTCTTTAGAATCTATGCGTTCTAGTGGAATATCTAGTTTTTGTAGTTCTTTATAAACAGCGTCAGCAATAGTAGTTTTTCCACTCAAAGGAAGTCCTGTAAACCAAAGATTAAAAGGCTCTATCCGTTTTTTACCCCATCGTACTTTCACCCAAGCTCTTTCATGAGCCCAATAAAGAGCTATCTTTGCCACCCACTCCAATGCGCCAGCAGCGATAGCAAGATCAAGCCTTCCAAAAAATACATAAACGATGATGATAGTCGTAGTTGTAGCTACTAATCTCCAAGAAAAGCCTTTGACCAGTGAGCGAGTATTTGTGTCTTTATACATTAGATAACTTTGCACTCCCATTCAGGAAAATTATTTCTTATAAATAAATTTAGTGCTTTTTCTGCATCTGTATATTTTTTACTACTTAATTTAGTTATATCTTCTTCTCTTCTACTTACCCCAACTATCATACCTGCACCTACTGTGTTGTTAGTTATTCTATCAACCACAATAAAACTTCCTGTTAAACGATTTGTTTTATAAGCATCAGATGCTATAGGACTAGTAAGAATCATCTTGCAAGAAGCTATATCATTCAATTCAAGCGTATGCACTTGTTCTCTTTTGTAAGTATTTACATCTATCTTATAGTTAATATGTTCAAAGTTTCCTGATATAACAGATGTTGCGCACTTAATATTATAATTTTTATTTATTTGCATAGATGTTTCATCCATCCAAACTAGCATAACTTTTAAACTATTTGAAACTCTTGGTAGTGCTTTTGTATGGACTATCATATCTCCACGACCAATGTCTATTTCATCTTCAGTAGTCATAGTTATGGCCATAGGAGCATATGCTTCTTTACATGTAACAAAATTATCTTCTTCTGTAATATCTCCTGCATTTATAATAGCCTTAACTTTTGTCGTCTTTCCTGAAGGTAAAACTGTAATTTCATCACCTATCTTTACTTTTCCCGCGCTTATTGTCCCACAAAAACCTCTAAAATTAAGATTTGGACGATTTACATACTGAACTGAAAATCTAAAATCTTCTTCTTTTTGCTCTTTTGATATATCCATAGTATCAAGTAATTCAAATAGTGACTTTTCTTTATACCAAGGTGTTTTTTGACTTATGTTTACCACATTGTCTCCATCTAAAGCACTGAGAGGAATATAATAAGTATGTTTTATATTTAATTCTTTTGCAAGTTCACTATATGCAAGTTTTATTTCATCAAAAATATCTTTGCTAAACTCTACTAAATCCATTTTGTTTATAGCTACGATTACATGCTCAATGCCGAGTAAAGAGACTATAAAACTATGGCGTCTTGTTTGAGTCAGTATTCCTTTTCTCGCATCTATTAGGATGATAGCTACATCTGCTGTTGAAGCTCCTGTTACCATATTTCTTGTGTACTGTTCATGGCCTGGGGTATCTGCTATGATAAATTTTCTATTCTCCGTAGCAAAAAAACGATATGCAACATCTATAGTGATACCTTGTTCTCTTTCACTTTGAAGTCCATCTACAAGAAGAGCCATATCTATCTGCTCACCCGTTGTACCGTACTTTTTACTTTCATTTTTTGTTGCGCTTAATTGATCATCAAAAATCATTTTACTATCATAGAGCATACGCCCTATAAGTGTACTCTTACCATCATCAACACTACCACAAGTCAAAAAACGAAGCATATCTTTATTTTCATGTTCTTTTAAATAAGCTTGTATATCCATTAGAAATACCCCTCAATCTTTTTTTGTTCCATAGCCCCTTCTTGGTCTTTGTCTATCAGACGACCTTCTCGCTCACTACTAGTTGAAAGAAGCATCTCTTTGATAATTTCTGGCAGTGTATTGGCTGTTGAGTTAATGGCTCCTGTAAGGGGGTAGCAACCTAAAGTTCTAAATCTTACCATCTCTTTTTTAGCTTTTTTTCTTAATTCTTCTGGAACCCTATCATCATCAATCATAATTTTAGTTCCTTCATACTCTACTACTTGTCTTTCTTTTGCAAAATAAAGCTCTGGAATAGGAATGCCTTCTAAATAAATATACTGCCAAACATCAAGTTCTGTCCAGTTTGATATAGGAAAAACACGAACACTTTCTCCTTTTTGAATAGCTGTATTAAATACATTCCAAAGTTCTGGTCTTTGATTTTTTGGATCCCATCTATGATTTTTATCACGAAATGAAAAAATACGCTCTTTAGCACGACTTTTTTCTTCATCTCTTCTTGCACCACCGATGATAGCATCATAGTCTCCAGCATTTAAAGCTTGCTTGAGTGCTTCTGTTTTCATAACATCAGTATGAACTTTACTCCCGTGAGTAAATGGAGATATATTCATATCTATTCCTTCAGGATTAGAATGTACTACTAAATCAAAATCTAGTTTTTCAGCTCTTTTGTCACGAAACTCTATCATTTCACTGAACTTCCAAAGGGTATCTACATGTAAAAGAGGAAATGGTATCTTTGCAGGAGCAAATGCTTTTTGTGCAAGATGAAGCATAACTGAGCTATCTTTACCTACACTATACATCATAACTGGATTTACAAACTCTGCTGCAACTTCTCTTAAGATATGGATTGACTCTGCTTCTAGTTGTTTTAAGTGTGTTAATTGTTCTTTGTTTTTCATTTATATCCTTACTTGCATAATGTATCTTTGTGATAATACCTAAAATTTATAGATGAAATCATAGTCTCATACATGAAATAACTTCTAAAGTATCATTTATTATTTTGTATTTTGAATTATCGTATTTATCTATAGCTTCATTATTACTATTAAATTGAAGTGTATTTCCAGCTTTACTTACCCAGCCTATCTGCTTTGCAGGTACTCCTACCATAAGTGCATATGGTTTTACATCTTTATTGACTACTGCACCAGATCCTATAAGAGCATATTCACCGATTGTTACTCCACACACAATAGTTGTGTTGGCACCAATTGAGCTTCCTTTTTTAATAAGTGTTTTTTTAAACTCTTCTTTTCTTACTATAAAAGCTCTTGGATTTGTAACATTGGTAAAAACCATAGAAGGGCCAAGAAAAACATCATCTTCTATCTCTACACCTTCATAAATTGAGATATTATTTTGAACTTTAACACCACTCCCAATAATCACTTTAGGTCCAACTACGCAGTTTTGTCCAAATGAACAATTTATTCCTATATTGGAGCCATTTAAAATATGTGAGAAGTGCCATATCTTTGTGCCGTCACCAATATGGACATTATCGTCAATATATGATGATTTATGGGCAAAATATTTAGTCATCATACTATCTTTTTGCAAAATGGGTGATAATCATCTTTTAAGCCAATAGGGATCATTTTTCTAATTTGAGAAACGATGTCAATTGATCTATATGCTTCATTTAAGCCAAAACCATTGTTATTCATTATTTCTTCGTAACTTCTTGTGTGTAAGTCTTTAAAGCCACTAGAAAACTCTATCTCATCACCTTCTATCGTGATAGATCTATATGTAGTTTGTCCTTGTTTTTTTATATCATCTGGTAAATAGTTATAGTTTACAGATAAAAACCATCTTACATTTGCATTTTTAAGTCTTAGAATACCAGCATTGGTATCTGGTTGCTTAAGGTGTACGATATTTTCTTTTACTTCACCAAATATCCAAGACAACATATCGTAGAAGTGGACACCTATATTTGAAGCTATTCCACCTGACTTTTCTTCGTCACCTTTCCAAGATACAAAGTACCATTTACCTCGGCTTGTTAGATAAGTTAAATCTACATCATACATCTTATCAGGATTTTCTTCTAACTCTTTTTGCACTCTTTCTTTTAAAGCTATAATCGATGGATGTAAACGAAGTTGTAGTATATTGTAAACTTTTTTACCAGTTTCTTCTTCTATCATTTTGAGTTGGTCGATATTGTGTGGATTTAAGACAAGAGGTTTCTCACAAATAGCATCTGCACCACTTTTCAGTGCAAATCGTATATGGGCATCATGAAGATAATTTGGGGTAGTGATACCTATGTATTCTATTCTTTTATTGCCATCTCTATGCCATTTATCTACAAATCTATCAAATCTTTCAAACTCTGTAAAAAAGTGAGCATTAGGAAAATTGCTGTCCATAATCCCGATCCCATCATAAGGATCAAGTGCTGCTACAAGGTCATTGCCTGTTTCTTTTATAGCTTTCATATGCCTTGGTGCTATATATCCACTAGCTCCTATCAATGCAAAGTTTTTACTGTTCATTAGAGTCTCCATGTAGGATTTTTAACAATCCCTTTAATATCTATCAAAATTTTATTTCCATTTGAAATACTTTTATAATCATCTTCAGTTAATTTTACAAATTGGTTATGGGCAACTGCAATTATAATTGCATCATATTTTTTTTCATTTTCAAATGGATTTTTATCCATAAGTTTATGATTAAAGTGATTTTTAACTTCTTCTAAGTCAACCCATGGATCATAAATATCAACATTTGCTCCATAGTCATTTAACTCATCTATAATATCTGTTACTTTTGTATTTCTTAAGTCTGGACAATCTTCTTTAAAGGTAGCTCCAAGAACTAAGATATTTGAATCTTTAATTCTTTTTCCTTCTTTTATCATAAGCTTAATTGTTTTTTCAGCTATATATTTACCCATACCATTATTGATTTGTCTTGCACCTAAAATAAGATTTGGTTTATATCCTAGTTCTTCTGCTTTAAATGTCAGGTAATATGGATCTACCCCAATACAATGTCCACCAACCAATCCTGGTTTTAGTTTTATAAAATTCCATTTAGTTGCAGCTGCTTCTATTACATCATTTGTGTCTATTCCCATAGTATCAAATATAAGTGCTAATTCATTTACAAGAGCTATATTTACATCTCTTTGAGTATTTTCTATGACTTTGGCTGCTTCTGCTACTTTTATCGAGCTTGCTTTATGAGTTCCTGCTGTAATAATAGACTTATATAGTTCATCTACTTCTGAAGCTACTATAGGAGTTGAACCTGCAGTTATTTTTAAAATCTTTGTTACAGTATGTTCTTTATCTCCGGGATTAATTCTCTCAGGAGAGTATCCACAGAAAAAATCTGAATTAAATTTCATGCCAGAAGCTGATTCTAGTTCAGGGACACATATTTCTTCTGTTACACCAGGATATACAGTAGATTCATAAATGACAATATCATTCTTTTTTAGAACTTTACCTATCATCTGAGAAGATTTTATTAGAGGAGTTAAGTCTGGTCTATTTGAATTATCAATAGGAGTTGGTACTGTTACTATATACACATTACAATTTTCTATATCTTCTAGGTTTTTAGAATAAACCATCCCATTTTTAATAGACTCTTTAACTTGAGTTTTTGATAATTCTAGCGTTCTATCATAACCATTATTAAGTTCTTCTACCCTAGACTTATTTATATCAAATCCAACTACTTCATACTTCTCACTAAATGCATGAGCTAGTGGTAGTCCTACATAGCCTAATCCGATAACACATATTTTCTTTTTCATTTATTTCATTCCTATTGATTTGTAAAATTCTTTGTACCATTTTATAAACTTACCAATCCCATCAGTCAAGTTTGTATCTGGTTTGTATCCAAAATCATCTATTAGATCACTGACATCTGCATAGGTAGATACTACATCACCATCTTGCATGGGCATAAAGTTTTTTTCTGCTTTTTTACCTATGGCATTTTCTATAGTTTCTATAAATTTCATCAAACTTACGGGAGAATTTTTCCCTATGTTGTATACTTTAAAATTTGAAGGGTTATCTATTACTTTGATGATGCCATCCACTATGTCGTCTATATATGTAAAATCTCTACTCATATTTCCATGATTGAAAACATTTATAGGCTTATTGTTTGTGATTGCATCTGCAAAAAGCATAGGTGCCATATCTGGTCTTCCCCATGGACCATATACTGTAAAAAATCTAAGTCCTGTAGTTTGGATACCATACAAGTGACTATATGTATGTGCCATAAGTTCGTTTGATTTTTTTGTTGCGGCATATAGTGATACTGGAGTATCTGTCATATCCGTCGTTTTAAAGAGTTGAGATTTATTGAGACCATATACTGAACTACTACTCGCATAAGATAAGTTTTTTACATCGTAGTTTCTACAAGCTTCTAAAATATTCATAAAACCAACAACATTACTTTGTATATAAGCATGAGGATTTTCTATAGAGTACCTTACTCCCGCTTGTGCAGCTAAATTTACCACTGCATCAAAATTTCCTTCTACAAAAAGTTTATCTATTGTTTCTTTATTTTCTAAATCAGCCTTGACAAATTTATGAAGAGGGAATTTAGTTGATAGTTGATAGTTGATAGTTGATAGTTTTTCTGATTTAACTTCGTTTCTATCTATGCCCAGTTCAGCTAATCTTGCGTATTTTAGATTTACATTATAATAGTCATTGATATTGTCAAGTCCTATTATCTCATCACCACGCTCTAAGAGCTTTTTTGCTAAGTGAAATCCTATAAATCCTGCTGTACCAGTAACCAAAATTTTCATTTACTAACCCCTATCTGAAAGTATTCAAAGCCTTTTTTTTCAATTCTTTGAGTGTCATATTGATTTCTTCCATCAAAAATGACCTTATATTTTAGTCTTTTTGCTATTTCTTCAAAATCAGGGCTTCTAAATTCTTTCCATTCTGTTAAGAGTATCATCGCCTCACTTTCATTGAGGGCATCGTATTTACTGTTTACATATTCTACATGTAGGTTGTCTTTTAGATAGAATTCTTGTGCTTCTTTGATTGCTTTTGGATCATATGCTTTTATTTTTGCACCTCTGTTGACAAGGTCGTTTATGACTGTTATGCTTGTTGCTTCTCTCATGTCGTCCGTTTCTGGTTTGAAGCTAAGCCCCCAGATTGCAAATGTCATACCACTTAAGTTTTTACCAAATCTTTTCACTACTTTTTCAGATATAACTCTTTTTTGAGCGTAGTTTACTGCTTCTACAGCATCAAGTATCTTTGGAGTATAGCCATGGTCTTTGGCACTCTTTGCTAAGGCTTGTACATCTTTAGGGAAACAACTTCCTCCATATCCACATCCAGGATATATAAAGCTATATCCTATCCTACTATCACTTCCTATGCCATTTCTTACTTTGTTTATATCTGCTCCTACTCGCTCACAGATATTTGCCATCTCATTCATGAAGCTTATCTTTGTTGCTAGCATTGCATTTGCAGTATATTTTGTCATCTCTGCACTTTTAATGTCCATTGTTATAAATCTATCATGATTTTTAGTAAATGGAGCATAAAGTTCTCTCATGACCTCAAAAGCTCCTTCATTATCAGCACCTATAACAATACGGTCTGGCTTCATGAAGTCTTCTACAGCAGCTCCTTCTTTTAAAAACTCTGGATTGCTTATGACATCAAATGTCAAGTTTGACTCTTTTGCATCAAGTGCTTTTTGTACTTCGTATCTTACTTTATCAGCTGTTCCCACTGGTACTGTTGATTTGTCTATGATGTATGTATGTTTAGTCATGTTTTCACCTATAGACTTTGCAACTGCTAGTACATATTTGAGATCTGCACTTCCATCTTCTCCCATAGGAGTGCCTACGGCTATAAAGCAGATATTACTCTTAACAAGTGTTTTTTTTATATCAGTTGAAAAGTCAAGCGTGCCATTTTTATAGTTTTCAAGTACCATGTCTTCAAGACCTGGCTCATAGATAGGAACAAATCCCTTTTTTAAAGAATCTACTTTTTGTTCATCTATATCTATACAAGTTACAGTATTACCCATCTGAGCAAAACATGTTCCACTCACTAGCCCTACATAGCCTGTTCCTATTACGCTAATTTTCATTTATTGGGTTCCTTTGTATTCTTTTGCTTCATTATTTTTAGTTCATTTTGAAGCTCTTCATACTCTCTTTTTTTGCGTTGTATGAACTTTTCTGTGAGGTTTATTTTTTCTTTTATGCCTTCTTGTGTTAAAAGGTAGGTATACTTTTTTTTATCACCACTTTTTGTAAAGTTTTCTACTTTTATAAAGCCTTTATTTATAAGAGCTTTTAATACATAGTTTATCTTCCCTACACTGTAACCCAATTCATCAGCAAGTGACTTTTGAGTAGTGAAAGTTTGAGTACTTCTTAAAAGTGTGAGAGTTAGTTCATCATTGTTTCTCAAGAGTAGTACCTTCTAGATGTAGAGCTTAAATTCAATTTTTGAATTATACTCTTTTTTTCTGAATATATAGTAAAGTAAAACTATATGGTTTATATTACATAAAAAATTATGCTATAATATACATAAAAAGGATTGAGTATGGCAAATACAGTTAGAAAAAACTTTGTTTTTGATGCCAAAATAGCCTCTCATCTTGAAGAGTTGGCAAATAGAGATCAAAAATCAATGACAGCATTTTTGCAAGAAGTTATAGAAGAGAGATATGAAGAGATAGAAGTGCAGAAGAAAATTGAGGCACTTGAAGCTTTTGCAGGTAGTGGAACAGGCCTTTTTGGGGACTTGACAATACAAGATATAAAGGCAAATTGGGATGTATAAAAAGGTCTTTTTGGATGCAAATATAATTATAGATGCTAATGATATATATAGACCTAACCATTTAGAGAGCCTTAACACTTTACGATATTTAGCAAAAAATAAAGTGAAAATATATACTAGTTGTGATCTTATAACAACTATTTATTATATACTTTCAAAAAAGAGTAAAAAAGAAGCACTAAATAGTATTGAAAGATTAAATAAATTTTGTAAAATCATAGAGTTTTCAAACAAAGAGATAGACTCTACATGTAAACTAATGCGAGAAGATAAAAAATTTGCTGATTTAGAAGATACAATGCAATATGTTTTAGCTTTGAAAGAGGAGTGTGATTTGATAATCTCAAATGATAAAAATTTTAAATCTGATAAAATAAAAATAATAAGTTCAAAAGAGTTTTTAGAGGAGAACAACGATGGTAGTTAGAGAAATACAACAGTTTGGTGAAGTAAGACCAAGGGCAAGGGCTTATTTTTGCTATCTTTTTAATAGAAACATGCCAAGTCGTCTTCCTGATCCTGACCTTCAAGAGATAGAGAGTTCACTTGATAAAATTGTCAATGAAGTAGACAATTTTGAAGCACTTTATGTTCTTGATGCTAGTGGAAAACAAGTAACAGATAACCTAACAAATAAAGAAGAAAACAAAGGTGGACTGGGACAAAAAAGAAGTAATAAGTCATACTTTTATCGTGCAGTCCGTCAAAAGAGATGTGTTTTAACTGATCCGTATCCTTCAAGCTTAACAAACTCTTTGTCAGTAACAGCAGCATATCCAATTTACAATGATAAATCAGAGTTAAAGTATGTAGCTTGTATGGATATTTCTTTAAAAGATGTACTTAAAATCGCACAACCTTCTTCATTGCAGTCTGTATTTGTAGATTTTGTAAAAGTAGCTTATTCGCTATTTTCTTTGGCTTTATTACTTGTAGCATTTTTACTTTTTTATAATGGTTTAGCAAGTATAATTAGCCACGGTATAGAGAGTGCAACTGAAAATATAGAGATGATGTTTAAAGCGACGATTCTTTTAACACTGGCATTAGCCATTTTTGATTTGGTCAAAACCATTTTTGAGGAAGAAGTTTTAGGTCGGCATAACAGAGATGAAACGGGTAGTATACATAAAACAATGGTTCGATTTTTAGGTTCTATTGTTATTGCATTGGCTATTGAAGCACTCATGTTAGTGTTTAAGTTTGCTATTACTGATCCTACTCATATACTCTCAGCAGTTTATCTTATAGGTGGGGTTGCTGTGCTTTTAGTATCACTTGCATTTTATGTAAAATCTGTTGGACAAAAGAGAGAAGATGATAGCGATAATTGATTATAATATGGGCAATCTTAGAAGTGTTATAAATGCTTTTGATAAAATAGGTTCGCGAATAGAAATAGTAAAAGATGCAGATAAATTAAAAGAGTTTGATAAAATAATCTTGCCAGGAGTTGGTGCATACAAAGATGCGATGGATAGCTTAAATAGTAATGGTATGAAAGAAGCTATAATAGAGTTTTCAAAAAGAGGAAAACCTTTACTTGGGATTTGTTTAGGTATGCAGCTATTGCTTGAAAGTAGTGAAGAATTTGGTTTGACTGAAGGTCTTGGTCTTATTGAAGGAAGTGTTATAGAGTTTGATAAATCAAAGTTTGATCATAAACTAAAAGTTCCACATATGGGATGGAATGAGCTTTTTGTTCAAAAAGATTCAAAACTTTTTGAAGGTATAAGCAAAGAAATTTATCTTTATTTTGTGCACAGTTTTCATGCTACATGTAAAGATGAATTTGTGATTGGAAAAACTTTTTATGGATATGATTTTGTGAGTGCAGTTGAAAAAGATAATATTTATGGTTTTCAGCCTCACCCAGAAAAATCCCATGAAAATGGATTGAAAATACTGAAAAATTTTACGGAGATATAGATGAATATTTTACCAGCGATAGATTTAAAAGATGGAGTTGCCGTAAGGCTTACTCATGGGCTTATGGATACAGCAAAAATTTACTCAAATGAACCATACGAAGTAGCAAAAAAATTTGAAAAAATGGGTTCAAAATGGCTACATCTTGTTGATTTAAATGGTGCATTTGCAGGGGAACCAAAAAATTTAAAACAGATAGAAAAAATTCGTGCAAATTGTAACCTTAAGCTTGAACTTGGTGGTGGCATAAGAGATGAAAATACGATAAGACAATACTGTGATTTAGGTGTTGATAGATTTATATTAGGCTCAATTGCACTAAAAAATCCTGAGTTTGTAAAGCAGATGTGTAAGTCTTATAAAGTTGTAGTTGGGATTGATGCTATTGATGGGTTTGTTGCTGTTGAGGGATGGGCAGAGAAGTCAACTATGAGGGCAACTGATTTAGCAAAAGAATTTGCGAGTGCTGGTGTGGATGCAATCATATGCACGGATGTTGGAAGAGATGGAACTTTGAGTGGTGTAAATGTGGATTTCACTTTGGAGATTGCAAGAGCTAGTGGTGTTGATACAATTGCAAGTGGTGGTGTAAAAGACTTGAGTGATATTGAGCTTTTATTGGCTACAAAAGAGGTTTCAGGGGTAATAGTAGGTAAGGCATATTATGAAGGAACACTAGACTTGAACGAAGCGTTTAAATTGGTCAATTAAAGCAGTTTCAAAGTAAATTTTGATAAAATGTAAACAGATTTCTATGAGAAGTCAAATTAATAGCCTGTTAAAGAAAAAGGAGTGACATTGAGATTGCTAGTAGTGGATGACAGCTCGACAATGCGCCGTATAATAAAAAATACCTTAGCAAGGTTGGACTACAAAGATGTCCTAGAAGCAGAACATGGTGTGGAAGCATGGCAGAAAATGTGTGAAAATAATGATATTGATGTTCTTATAACAGACTGGAATATGCCTGAAATGAATGGCTTAGAATTAGTTAAAAAAGTAAGAGCAGAACCAAAGTATAATGATATGCCTATTATTATGGTTACAACAGAAGGTGGAAAAGCTGAAGTAATAGTGGCTTTAAAAGCTGGTGTTAATAACTATATAGTAAAACCTTTTACGCCCGCTGTATTAAAAGAAAAATTAGAGGATGTTTTAGGTTAATCGTATATGAAAAAAACCTACAACGAACTACAAGTAAAACCATCAGGCGAATATAATCTTTTCGCCGATTTTATCCTAAGTCTTACCAACGAAGCTATCGAAGAGTTAGAGGGTATGATTATTGTGCGAAGTGAAGATAGTCTTGATGCTGTTGTATTTGGTGTAGAAGCTTTTGCGAAGAGACTCTCAGAAGCACTGTCTAAAGATATAAAAGTAGAAACAAATTTAGAAACAAAACCAAATATAGACTGGATAAGTAAATATCAAAATTCAGTGCAACCAATAGAAGTAGGAAAATTTTATATTCATCCTAGTTGGGATAAAGAGAAAGAGGGTAAATTAAATATTTTAGTAGACCCAACTTTAGCTTTTGGTTCAGGCCATCATGAAACAACATATGGCTGTTTAGTAATGTTAGAAAAATATTTACAAAAAAATGATAAAGTTTTAGATGTTGGATGCGGAAGTGGTATTTTGTCTATTGCTGCATCAAGGCTTGGTGGCTGTGTTGATTTTTGTGATACTGACGATCTTGCTGTAGGTAGTGCTATTGACAACTTTGCATTAAATAGTGAAACATATAGCAAATCTTGGGTAGGTTCAGTTCAAAAAAGGGACAAAGAGTATGATGTAGTAGTAGCAAATATCATAGCAGATGTTTTGATTATGCTTGCAATGGATCTTATGAGTGCAACTAAAAAAGGCGGCATTTTAATACTCTCAGGAATATTAGATAAATATATAGATAGAGTTGAAAAAAGATTTAACTCAATGGAAGTTTTAGAAAAATATAGCAAAGGCGAGTGGTATACACTTGTTTTGAAAAGGTAAATAATTGAGTAACAAAGATAATAAAAACGACAAGAATAATAATTTTTTTAACCAAAACCCACTTTTAGTATTTGGGATTTTTTCAATAGTGATTATAATGGTATTTAAAAATTTTCTTGCACCTGAAAATGGATTAGGTGGAGCACAAAACGGTAAAGCTGTTACAAAAGATATAAACTATTATGAGTTTAAAGAATTGGTGAAGAAAAACCAAATTACTTATGTAGCAATGGGCCAAACTATGATAAGAGCTGTTGATGAAAAAAGTGCAGTGAAAACTGTGTATACAGTAAAAAAAGTAGGACAAGATCCCACGCTTATCCCCCTCTTAGATGAAAAGAAAATTCCATATGGTGGATATAACGAAACAAATGTATTTACAGAAATACTTTTTTCATGGGTAATTCCTATTTTTATATTTTTTGGTATATGGATGCTTTTAGCAAATCGTATGCAAAAAAATATGGGTGGTGGAATACTTGGTATGGGCAATAGTAAAAAGCTAGTAAATTCAGAAAAACCAAATGTAACATTTGATGATGTCGCTGGTGTAGAAGAGTCCAAAGAAGAAGTAAAAGAGATAGTAGACTTTTTGAAACATCCTGATAAATATATCAATCTTGGAGCAAAGATTCCAAAAGGTGTTCTTCTTGTAGGCCCTCCAGGTACTGGTAAAACTCTTTTAGCAAAAGCAGTTGCAGGGGAAGCTGATGTTCCTTTTTACTCTGTTTCTGGTTCAAGTTTTATAGAGATGTTTGTTGGTGTTGGAGCAAGTCGTGTTAGAGATTTGTTTGACAATGCAAAAAAAGAGGCACCGGCTATAGTTTTTATAGATGAGATTGATGCAATAGGTAAAAGTCGTGCTGCCAATGGACAGATGGGTGGTAATGATGAGAGAGAACAAACTCTAAATCAACTTCTTGCAGAGATGGATGGTTTTAGTTCTGATAAATCTCCTGTCATCGTTCTTGCCGCAACAAACAGACCAGAGGTACTTGATGCTGCTCTTTTAAGACCAGGAAGATTTGATAGACAAGTTTTGGTTGACAAGCCTGATTTTAAAGGAAGAGTAGATATTTTAAAAGTACATGTAAACGGTATTAAGCTGTCAAAAGATGTGGACTTGGAAGATATAGGTCGTCTTACAGCTGGACTTTCAGGAGCTGATTTAGCAAATATTATTAATGAAGCTGCACTTTTAGCAGGAAGAAAAACAAAACAATTTGTTGAACAAATGGACTTAGTTGAAGCGGTTGAGAGATCTATCGCTGGACTTGAAAAGAAAAGTCGCCGTATAAATCCAGAAGAAAAAAGAATAGTGGCTTACCATGAAAGTGGTCATGCTCTTATAGCTGAAACTACAAAAGGAGCAAAAAGTGTTTCTAAAGTATCTATTATCCCTAGAGGTTTAGCTGCTCTTGGATATACGCTTAATACTCCTGAAGAAAATAAATTTTTAGCACAAAAACATGAACTTATAGCTGAAGTAGATGTTCTTTTAGGTGGCCGTGCTGCTGAGGAAGTATTTATTGGAGAGATAAGTACTGGAGCCGGAAATGACTTAGAAAGAGCAACTGAAATTATAAAATCAATGGCTAGTATCTACGGTATGAGTGAAGTTGCTGGACTTATGGTTATATCTCGCCAAAACAATACCTTTTTAGGTGGAAAGTCATCAAATGATTGTAGTGATAAGATGTCTGAAGAGCTTGATGCACATATCAAAAATATACTTGGTGAAAGATATAAAATAGTTATTTCTAAGTTAGAAGAGTATAAAGAGTGTATAGAAAGTATTGTAGTATCTTTAAACAAAAATGAAACCATAGATGGAGAGCAATTAAGAGAGATTATTCATGCGTATGAAGATGCAAACGACATAGTCTCTGCCAAAAGAGATAAAGAAAAGAAATAATGAAAAATAATACTACAACACAAATCATAGCAAAAGAGGGGTGGAAATATCTTCTTTTGCTATTTGTGGCTTTTTTAATATCACTTGTTTTTGATCTATTTTCATGGGTGTTTTTAGTTCTTTTATTTTTTACTGCATATATGTTTAGAAATCCTGAGAGACTACCCGCAGAAGATGATGATATGGCAGTATTGTCTCCATGTGATGGAAATATAACAAGTATATCAAAAGCTTCTTATAATGATGGAAAAGAGTATATCAAAGTAGAGATACAAAAAACTCTTTTAGAAGCTTCTATGTTAAGAGCTCCTACGCTAATGAACATAAAAAAAACTACAAGAAGATATGGGCTGATGCTATCAAGTAATTCTTTTTTAAGAGATAAATTAGGAGAAAGAGCAACTATAACATGTAGTAGTAGATATAGTGAACTTTTTATCAATATAAATGCAGGGATATTTGCTAGGAAGATTGAGCTTTTTAAAACTGTTGGACCTTTAAAATCAGCACAAAGATTTGGTATATTGGTGGATGGAAATATTGAACTTTATTTAGCACTAGACACTAGAATCAAAGTTTCTGTTGGGGATTATGTTAAAGCAGGAGAGAGTGTACTGGGGTATTTTGCACATAAAGGAGATTTAAATGATAAACAGTAATGGTGAAAAATTACAGTTAATGTATATATTTCCAAATCTCTTTACAGCTGCAAGTGCTTTTTTAGGGATGATTGGTATCATTGCATCTTCAAATGGACAATTTGAAAAAGCTGCAATATATATTTTACTCTCATTAGTTTTAGATGGACTCGACGGAAGAGTAGCAAGACTAACGAATACAACAAGTAAGTTTGGTGGAGAGTTTGACTCTTTAGCAGATGTTATAGCTTTTGGCGCTGCTCCTGCAATGTTGTTTTATTTTAGTATAGGATATCAATTTGGAAGATTGGGTGCTTTGTTTAGTGCTTTATATGTTGTTTTTGGAGCTATAAGACTTGCTAGATTTAATGTTATGAGTACTTCTACTGAACCGTCAGTTTTTATAGGCATCCCAATTCCAGGAGCAGCAGTTGTACTAACTATGTGGGTGTTAACTTATCTTGAGTATCCTTTTATGCATGGACTAGAAGTAGTAATGTTACTTTCTTTAGGATTTTTATCTTTTTTAATGGTAAGTAATATTAGATATCCAAGTTTTAAAAAAGTAGATTTGAAAAAAGCTAATATTATTAAAGTATTAGTGATGTTGATTATAGTTTTTTCTATGCTTTATTTGTATCCAGTAGAGAGCACTACTTGTCTCATAACGATGTACTTATTTTATGGTGTTTTTAGGGCACTCTATAACTTTATAATTGCAAAACGAAAAAAATCATAGTATAATATAAAAATTAAAAATAAGGAGATGTTATGACATGTTTACATGTAAACCATATTTCATTACAAAAGAGATATAACATCCTCCTGCTCTTCTTACTCAACTACTAATATACCATAAATAACAAATACAGATTGCGTAGCTTTACATGTAAAGCTTTTTATATGATACGAATAAACAAGGATACTAAAATGGAAAATATAATTATATTTGATACAACATTACGAGATGGTGAGCAAAGCCCAGGTGCTTCAATGAATACAGAAGAAAAAATTCAGTTGGCGTTGCAGTTAGAAAAACTTGGAGTTGATGTTATTGAAGCTGGTTTTGCTGCTGCTAGTCCTGGGGATTTTGATGCTATTAGTAGAATTTCATCTCAAGTACAAAACTCAACTATTTGTTCACTTTCAAGAGCATTAGATAGAGATATCAAAGCCGCTGGTGAAGCAATAGCAAGTGCAAAGAGACAAAGAATCCATACTTTTATAGCAACAAGTGCAATCCATATGGAATATAAACTAAAAATGACTCCAGATCAAGTTATAAAAAAAGCGGTTGATGCAGTGACTTATGCGAAAACTTTTTGTGATGATATTGAGTTTAGTTGTGAAGATGCAGGAAGAAGTGATGTAGTGTTTATGAAAGAAATACTTGATGCTGTTATAAACGCAGGAGCAACAACTCTAAATATACCTGATACTGTTGGATATAGAATGCCAAGCGAGATGGGAGCTATCATCAAATCTTTACATGAAAGTGTAGGTGATCGTGCTATCCTTTCAGTACACAATCATAATGATTTAGGCTTAGCGACTGCAAGTTCGATTGAGTGTATATTAAATGGGGCTAGACAAGTAGAGTGTACTATAAATGGATTAGGTGAGAGAGCAGGGAATGCAGCTTTAGAAGAGGTGGTTATGGCACTTCGTACACGTGCAGATCTTTTTAAAGACTATAGTACAAACATAAATATAAAAGAGATATATCCAACAAGTAGATTGGTCTCAACGATCACAGGAATTGAGCCACAGCCAAACAAAGCAATAGTTGGTAAAAATGCATTTGCTCATGAGAGTGGCATCCATCAAGATGGTGTACTAAAGCATATGGAAACATATGAGATTATGAAAGCAACTGATATTGGCTTGAATAAAAATTCTATTGTTTTAGGAAAGCATTCTGGTAGACATGCATTTAAAGACAAACTTGAAAAATTAGGTTTTAGCTTAAAAGATGAAGAAATAAATGAAGCATTTGATAGATTCAAAATACTTGCAGATGCTAAAAAAGAGATTTTTGATGATGATATTAGAGCATTGGTTTCAGCAGAAATTGCAAAAATCAAGCAAGTATTTAAATTAGTAACTCTTCAATTAAGTGATTGCAATCCTGGTGGTGTTGCAAATGCTGCAGTGACAATTTCTCATGATGGAAAAGAGATAACGGATGCAGCCATTGGAAATGGTACTATGGATGCTGTATTTAAAGTAATTGACAGAGTTTGTAATGTAACAGGTGAGCTTAAAGACTATAAAGTTGATGCTGTTACAGAGGGTAAAGATGCACTTGCAAGAGTTGTTGTTAAAGTTGCATTTGAAGAAGGAAAACCTGCGATTATGGGCCATGGTTTGAGTGTTGATACTATGCTAGCGACTGCAAATGCTTATATTGGGGCACTAAATAGTTATGTGTCTATGAAAGACGGATTAAGAAGTAATAGCAATAAAACTGGAGCAAATATCTAGTTCACCTAGTGACTTCAAAACTAAAATATTGAGATTTGAAGTCACTATTTCCTATTTTGCTATATTGTATCCTTGCACCTTCCCAATTTTGGATTTCTTGGTATAAAAGCCCTAAGCCATATCTTGCTTCAAGATTTTTAGGGTTTGTTAATTTAGAAAGTTCTAAAAGAGCTACCGCATTTTCACTATGATTAGCACCAATACTAGCTACAGCCGCGAGGAAAATAGTTGCACTATCATTTTTACCTAAATCATCTATGAGTTTGTTATAGAGTACATAGGCTTCTTCAAAATTGTGAGTATGAATACTCAAGTATGCTAAAGTTTGCATTATACCGGCTACATCATTTTTTTCAAGTTCCATCTTTTCTATTAGCTTGATTCTTTCATGATATAAAAGACCACCTATTTGAAGAAGTTTTACATAAGATTCTTGGACAATTCTTGGACCATAGTAAAAAGCACTATAGTCTAAATCTAATTTTTTAAAGTCTATTTGTATCGCTTTTGCATATTTTTTGATATCATTTTTTTTATTTTTTACATTAAAATTGATAATATTTGCCATGATGTCTTTTGGGAGTATTGATGTGAGTAGTGTTGCTTTTTGCCTGTATTCCTTTTCGTTAAAAGTTTTTTGTGCGATGATAGTATCAAAGATAAGATTTAAAGGTGTTTCATCTTTTTTTTCTTCTAGCCATCTTGTTAAAGAGAGTTGATTGTTCTCTGTTAAGTGAATAAGTGCCATAAAAAGATTTGTTTCTTGTATCGTATGGTCATTTGTTATACTTGCTTTTATATCCTCACTTAATTTTTTTATATCTTTATGTATGAGATTACCTGTTATTATAGCAAATGCTCCAGCAAGGTAGTTGTTGTTATCTAAATGATAGCTTTTAGTAAAGTGTTTATGTGCTTTTTCAAAATCTGACATTTGTCCATAAGTCAAGGCTAAATTGTAGTGTAAAATAGAGTGTTTAGGATATGTATCTATCATTTTTAAAAATATTTGATTTGCTTGTTCTGTGTGGTAGTTAAGCGCTTTTTTTATACCAGCACTTATAGAAATATTTACTTTAGAAATAGTAGAACTTTTTTTGAGATAGGATAGAGCAGGACCTATTTCATCTATAAAAATATTCATACTTCCTTTCCTAATATAATCAATAGTCTGCTTTGCATTAAAAACTTTAAATGGTGCAAAGTAGAAAAGAAGACCGTATGTTCTTTCATCATCAAAAAAGAGTGTTTTATCAAAATCATGTTGAGCAATATTTACATCAAAAAGTGAATCTTTGAGTGTTGTTTTTATAGGATATATTTTTGTAGCATTTTCATCATATTTTTTATAAAGAGCATCCATTAAATTAGCACTTGTTTCAAGTTGTCCTAGTTTGTTCTCTACTAAAGCAAGAGCTGCCTTTACATGTAAAGGATTTTCGCTATGGCTACCAGCTTTGGTAAGATAATTTTTTGCTGCTTTAAATTCTCCTAGTCTGGCATATAAGAGCCCTAATGTAAGAGCATCTTCTTTTTTTGCATTTTTTTCTAATACATTAACTGCCTTTGCATTCATATTGATTGAGGCAAAGATTTTAGATGCTAGATAATTTTGTTCGTAAGTATAGTGTATAGAGTTTGGATGTGTTAGGGAAGCCAATGACTCGTAATAATAGTTTTTATAGTAGTTTACTACACCGACATAGTAAGAGTAAAGTGGGGAATTACTCTCCATTGGAAGATAAGTAAAAGCCAAATCAATATAGTATTTAAATAAATCTTTTTTGTTTAACTCTAGTGCACTAACAGCAGCATTTATTGAGCTAACACATCTTTGTTCGCCATTGTCTATTGCTTTTTTAAAAGAATCTAATGCCCCTTGATAGTTTTTTTCTTTTAGTTTTGCAACACCTATGTTGTAGTATGAAATTGCTTCGTTAAAAGTTGAAATTCTTTTGTATACATTGAGTGCTTCTTCTTTATTCCCTCTTTCATATAAAAGGTTTGCTTTTTTTATCATATTTTCTAAATGAGAGGGAGAAAATTGTCCAAAGTTATTTTTCTTGTTTAAATTGTCTGCAATTTGAGTTGTATTTACATCGAAGACTGTTGCTTCTTTTGAGCTTGATAAAGAGACAATAATGATAATAATAATGATAAGTAAAAGACCAAAAATACCACCACCAATAATAAGGAGTTTTTTGTTTTTCTTTAAAGGTTTTTTTGGTTTCTTTTTTTCTTTTTTTTGGGTTGCCTCGTCGCTTGAATCTTCGGCATCAAGTATTATTATCTCATCTTCAGCCATTAAATGTAAGCCTTAAGTACTTTAGGAATGTCTATATTACAATCTTTATATCTTATTATTGCTCTTTTTGCTTGAAAATCAAGGGTATTTGAGACTGAGCTTATTTCTCTATATTTGTTCTGTCCAGGGAACCAAACGCCAGTGAATACCATATTTATTTATCTCCTTAAAAGTATTAGTATACAATGATTTTGCTTAGATTCAAAATATTGTTATTTTGTTTATGGCAGTGTATAGGAAGTTGAGTTGGATTTTTTATGATTAAATTATTCTTTCTAATATAGAGTAATCCGAGTAATTAGAGTAAATAATAAGTTAGATAGTAATTTACTTTTCAATATTTATCCCCCTATTATCCCCCTTGATTCAATTAGAATTTCATTAATATATTAAAAAAAGGATATAAAATGGAAGAATTATCAAGAAGAGGATTTATGAAATGGGGTGCTTTAGCTACTAGTGCTATTGTTGCTGTGCCTGCACTTAACGCTGCTACACTTCAAAGTGATAAAGAGATTAAATGGGATGCTGAGTACGATGTAATAGTTGTTGGTAGTGGACTTAGTGCACATGTAACTTCTATTGTTACAGCAGAAGCTGGTCTTAAAACTGTTATGATTGAAAAAATGTCTCGCTTAGGTGGCAACTCTATTATTTCTCAGCAAGACTTTGCAGTTATGGGTTCAGACCTTCAAGCAAAAAGTGGTATAAAAGATTCTGTTGAACTTTATATGAAAGATTTTAGTGCTGCTGGAAAAGGATACAATGATGTTCGCCATACAAGAAGAATTGCAGAAAATTCAAACAGAGCTTATGAATTTGCAAGAGATAGAGGTGTTAAGTATGGAGATAAACTTAAACATTTAGGTGGGCACACTGTTGCAAGATCACTTCAAACATTAGGTGGTGGTGGTAAAGCAGTCCAAGCTCTTCACAAGCATTATCTTTCAAAAAATGGTGAAGTTTTAAAAAGAGTAAAAGCCGAAGAAATAATTAAAGACAACGCTGGCAAAGTAATAGGTCTTATGGTAAAAGAAAAATACAAATTTGACAATAAATTACAAGCAGATGATAGAGAAAATACAACAGGAAAAGTAAAATATTATCGTGCAAAAAAAGCTGTTGTTTTTGCAACAGGTGGATATAGTAGAGATAAAGAATTCAGAACTATCCAAAACCCTACACTAGCACTTATCAAAACACCTTCCAACAGAGGAGCGACTGCTGGAGCTTTGAAATCTATGATAAAAGCTGGTGCAACTCCTGTACAAATATCTCTTACAAGATTCTCTTTTGGTATCCCAACTGAAGATTTGAAATATAGTATGATGGTAGATGCTAATACTGCTGCGCGTATAACGAATGAAGATTCAAATCGTCAAGATTTATCTAATATTATATTAAGCCATATGCTTACAACTAATACAAAGAAATATCCTGTTCTTATTTTTGATGCACAAGGATTTAAAAATTCACATGATCCACATCGCATGAATAAGTTTTTGAAAAAAGGAAAAATAAAACAATTTAATACTCTTAAAGAGTTAGCCACTGAATATAAATTGCCAGTAGATAAATTGTTGGAAGAAGCTGATACTTATAATAAATCAATAGCTGCTAAAAAAGATGATAAATTTAAAAAAGATTATTCAAAACTTAATGGAGCAGCTGTACAAAAAGCTCCTTATTATGCTATTCATGCGGCACCTGGACTAAGTTATACTCAAGGTGGTGTGCAAGTTACAACAAAACATGAAGTTTTGAATATTGACTCAAATAAACCAATTGATGGTCTTTATGCCGTTGGTGAAGCAACAGGGGGAGTTCATGGATTTAGTAGAATAACGAGTGGTTCAATCCCAGATTGTATGACATCAGGCATTATTGCTGGTGAGAGTATCGTTAAGTCATAAAAAAGAGACCTAAATGAAAACTTATAATATACCAATTTTACTTCTCCTTTTAATGGGAGGAGTAATCTTGTTGGTACTAAATGTAAATGAGCCAAAAACATATGTAATGGATGTGAACAGTAATAGTAAGTATCCCATAAAATCATATCACCAAGAGCTTCAATTAGAGTGTAAAAATTGTCATGGAGAAGGTTCTGAAGAAGACTATGAAGAATTGGAAGACGAACAATGTCTCACTTGTCATAAAAGTAAAGAGTATCTTGCCCAAAGAATTTCTTTTATGGAAAAAGACAAAACAAGCCCTCATAATTCATATCATGATGGAACAACTTTGAGTTGTTATGAGTGTCATCACTCTCATGAAAAGTCAGTAAACATGTGTGCTGATTGCCATAATGTTGAAACTTGGATGAAACCAATAAAATAAAAGGAAAATCATGAAAAAAACTATAATTATTGTTTGTATCGGTATCGTGATTGGACTTCTAGTGTCTTTAGGAACATATAAAGGTGTAAAAGAGACTGCGGGAGATAAGTTTTGTATACTTTGCCACTCAATGGAGCCTATGGTAGAAGTTTATAAAGAAGATGTTCATGGAGGGAATAATGCTTTAGGAATAAAAGCAAAATGTGTAAGTTGCCATTTGCCACAAGACACACTTATGAATTATCTCTATGTCAAAGCAAAAAACGGTGCAGTTGAAGTTGCAATAACAGCTTTTGGGAAACCTGAAAACATAAATTGGTATAAAAAAAGAGCCCATCGTAAAAGTTTTGTATACGATTCAGGATGCCTTAGTTGTCACACAAATATTTTAGAACAAACTAATGCAGAAAATCCAAAGCAATTGGAAATGCATAAGCATTATGAGTCAAAACTCTTAACAAATAAAAAACTTTCATGTGTATCATGTCACATTAGTTCAGGTCACGAAAGCTTACGAAACAAACTAAATGAGCTCAAACCAGAGTATAAACCAGTAATGAATGTTATAGATGGCGGTGGGCATTAAGAATAAATAGGTAGATTTTAATGATTTACCTATAATTTTTTTATTAAAAATTAGATAAAATGTATTTAAAAGGCAAAGGTAAAAAATTGGATTTAAAAAATATTTCAATTCTTTACGCCGAAGATGAAAAAGGCGTTAGAGAAAGTGTTTCAAGTGTTATGGAATTATATGTTGATAAAGTTTTTGGAGCAAGTGATGGTCAAGAAGCTTTAGAATATTATAACCTTTATAAACCTGATATACTTCTTTTAGATATTTGCATGCCTAAAAAAGATGGACTTGAAGTTTTAAGAGAAATAAGAAAAACAGACATGCATACTCCAGTCATCATTATGACAGCACATACTGAAAAATATTATCTTCTTCAAGCTGTAGAACTTTATATAACGAAATATCTAATCAAACCTTTTAACAAAAAAACTTTATTTGATGCTCTTAATGAATGTTTACATGTAATGGTTAAAGACTTAGGTGAAAAGATAGAATTAAGTGAACAAAGTACTTATGATTTTGTTAACAAAACAATAATTCTAAAAGATAAAGTAACAAAATTAAACAAAAAAGAGATATCTCTACTAGAATTACTGATAAAAAGAGCACCTAATGTTATAACTTATGAAGAAATTGAATATCATGTTTGGGATAGTTTTGATGTAAGTAAAGAGGCCTTTAAATCACTTTTAAAAGATTTAAGAAAAAAAGTGGGTTCTGATATAGTATGTAATAGACAAGAAGTTGGATACTTTCTTCAAATAAAATGAAATTTAAGTTTACAACAATTTCTATAAAATCAAAAAGCTTAATTTTTGTTTTGATTCTAATTAGCGTACTTTTTTTAATTCTTTACTATCAAAATAAAATGTCACATAAAAGTTATCTTAATCAAGTAGAAACTGAATACACGGAATCTTTTAATAACTACTATGCTTCATTTACTGCAGATATGCTTAAATACTATAGTACCCAAGTAGGGTATTTTTCTGAAAATAAAATACTAGAACATATAAAAACTAATAACAATCAAGCTTTGATGAATCATATAAATTATGTTTTTAACAATTTAAAACCAACGAATCGTTATCTTAAAAATATTTCATTTATTAAAGTAAACTCAAAACTGACAATTGATAGAGAAGAGATAAGATTTGATGAGGATATTTTAAAAACTTATAATCCTTTAATAAGCAATATAAATAATAGAGATAGAAATTTAGTTGATCTGGTAGTTAAAGACGACGAAGTTTATTATAGGCTACTTAGTGGAGTGTTCCAAAACTACGAGCTTCTTGGAGTAGTGGAGTTTTTGATTAATGCCGAAGTTTTATTAGAAAGTATAAAAAACTTTGATGGAAGTAAAGGGTTTATATTTTTTAAAACTTATGGAGAAATTTTTAAAAAATATACTCATTTGGATGACAAGGAATACTCTAAGTTTAAAAATGTAGCTTTTAAAAACATAAATGATAATAAACTTTTTAAAATCAATCAACAATACTTTGTAGTAAAAGTTTTTCCTCTTCTTGATGTGGATAAAACTATTATTGCGAAAACTATTTTCTTTTTAGATGTTACAGACAAAAATATATCTTATGAAAAGTCTTTAAAGAAAACAATTTATTTTAGTGTTTTTCTTTTTATATTAGCAGCGTTTATTGTAAATTACATATTTCACTATTTAATAACAAGAGTTGAAGTTAGCGAAAATAAACTTAAAATATTAAATATAAACCTAGAAAATAGAGTAAAAGAAGAAACTGACAATAGAATGCAAATTGAGATAAAAGCACTTCAAGAAAATAAAGAAAAAGAACAGTTACTAATCAATCAATCTAAACTAGCTTCTATGGGTGAAATGATAGGTAATATTGCTCATCAATGGAGACAACCGCTCATGCAAATGTCTGCTATTTTAATGTATCTTGAAGCATACGGAGAAAATAAAAAATTAACAAAAGATAGATTACTGACTAAGATTGAAGAAGGAAATAGTTTGATAGAGTATATGTCAAGTACGATAGAAGATTTTCGCAATTTTTATCAACTAGATAAACAAAAAGAGCAGTTTTTTATAGAAGATTCTCTTTTAAATGCACTTACTATTGTAAATGCTTCTTTAGCTTCACATCATATTAGTATAGATATTAAAATATATGATGAGCAAATGGCTACAAATAGTTATAAAAATGAATTTTCTCAAGCACTATTAAATGTAATATCAAATGCAAAAGATGTATTGATTCAAAGAGAAGTAAAAGAGCCTTGTATTACAATTTCTTTGTATAGAGAAGAGGGTAAAAATGTAGTTTGCATCTGTGATAATGGTGGAGGGATAAAACCAGATATTATGAATAAAATTTTTGATCCATATTTTACAACAAAACACGCCTACCAAGGAACAGGTATTGGTTTGTATATGACAAAAATGATTATAGAAAAAAATATGAATGGAAGTATAAGTTTGAATAATAGAGAATCTGGAGCTTGTTTTAAAATCACAGTTTAAGGGAAATTATGAACAAAAATATAACTCGTAGAGATTTTTTAAAAACAACAGCTATTTTAGGTGTTTCAAGTACACTTAACGCTGTAGATTTGGATTTAAAAAGTATTCTCTGGGATGAAGAGGTTGATGTAATTGTTGTCGGAAGTGGACTAGCTGGAACAGTTTCAAGTATATATTGCGCACAAAATGGTTTAAAAACATTGATGATTGAAAAAAGTAGGCAAATTGGAGGAAGTTCAATGTTAAGTACCTTGGAAATGTCTATAGTCAACTCTCCAATGCAAAGAAAAGCTAATATTGTTGATTTTCCTGAACTTCTAGCTAAAGATATGAATAAAGCAGGAAGAGGTCTAAATCAATATGAGCACTCATTAAATATTGCAAAAAATTCTACAAGAGCTATGGAATTTATAGTAAATAAAGGGGCTAACTTTTATCAAAAAGTAAAATGGGAAAAAGGGCATAGTGTGGCAAGAACTATATGTCCTGTAGATGGAGGGGCAAGGGGAGTTATGCAACCTTTGCATAAACATCTTTTTTCATTAAATGAGGTGTCTTTACATGTAAAGACACAAGCTCGTACAATTTTAAAAGACAACACTGGAAAAGTTATTGGTATTGAAGTTTTAAAATATGATAAAAAAAGTTTTAAAACATATAGGTATAAAGCTAAAGCAGGAATTATTTATGCAACAGGAGGTTATAGTAGAGATCAAAGTTTTAGAACAATTCAAAATCCATTGGTAAAGTATATTAGCTCTACTACCCACAAAGAGTCCAAAGCTGATGCACTTAAGTATTTGATACAAGCAGGAGCAATACCTGTCCATCTTTCTTTGATGAGGTTTGCCTTTTCTATACCAATGGATATTATGAAATATGGTTGTATGTTAAATTTAAAAACTTCTTCACGATTTGTTGATGAGGGTAGCTCAAGACAGGAATTAGCAAAAGCTATTTTGATGAGTATGAGTGAAAATAACACAAAAAAATATCCAATTATTGTTTATGATACAAATGGAGTTAATAGTTTTGCTGATAATGGGCTTTTAAAACAGTATTTTAAAACAAAAATTATTAAAAAATTTTCTTCTATAAAAGAAATATGTAAGCATTATGCATTAAACGAGAATAAAGTTGCAAAGGAAATTATCACATATAACAGGTTTGTTAAATCGGGAATAGATAAAAAGTTTAATAAATTTTTTTCAAGTAATATAAAAGACATAAATAAAGCTCCATATTATACAATTACAATAAAACCAAAATTAAACTATACTCAAGGAGGTGTTTTTATAGACACTAAAGCAAGAGTGATAGATCTTCTAAGTAATCGGCCTATCGAAAACTTATATGCTGCAGGAGAAGCTACAGGTGGGATACATGGATATAGTAGACTTATAAGTTGTTCTACTCCTGATTGTTTAGTTTATGGTTTAATTGCAGCAGAAGAGATTGTTAAAAAATTTAAAATGCAGTAGTATCTTTTAGCATTATAAAGAGCATTGTCCCATTGTTTAAAAATATTTTAAAGTATATTTTAATTCTTATATCTCTTCATAAGTATATTTTTCAATTCTTTTAAGATATCTTTTATATTTAAGATACTTATTGTGTAAATCCTTGAATATTTTAGTTACCCGTTATTTTACCAGATATTTCTAGTTTGGATTTACACAGTTGTTTTTACACTATTGCAACTAGGTAGTTGAATTTACCTATTTACTAAAAAA
>Ga0193951_1000098_pt1 | contig 37530 bp, 47 predicted proteins | sample BB_2_MG_FD_140370 | JGI IMG/M metagenome (GOLD analysis project Ga0193951, IMG submission 140370) | Microbial mat bacterial communities from the Broadkill River, Lewes, Delaware, United States - BB_2_MG | ecosystem: Environmental > Aquatic > Freshwater > River > Microbial mats | place: USA...
CCCTGAGATTGTAGGATTTTGTTTGCTTGGCCTGACGGTAACGGCAAGTGAGTTGCACTTGCTTCTAAGTTGTCTGCTAATGCTTGTAAGCACGCAGAAAGTGCAGTTGCTGCATCAGTCCCTGATTGTATTTGCGCGTTATATCCTGCGTGCATTTGTTTAAAAACACTGGCCATTAACGCTAAATTGCTCATGTAAGTTTGAGCGCCATGTAAAGGGTGAAAATCAAAGTCTTCAGGTAAGTTTTCTAGTGGCTCGGCCATTAGCATTCCTCTATTGCAACTGGCGCTTGCCAATTAAGATCTAAGTTATGTTTAAAAGGGGGTAAGGTTGTAAATTTACAGGCCATTGCATGGTGGTGTTCATGCTTTCCACCTGTGCCAGGATATAAAGAAACGAACCAATCATTAGCAGACGTTCCTTGATAAACGGCATCGTAAAAGTCTGCACGGTCATCAATAGGTAAATATTTAAACTGCCAAGAAAAACGCCTAAACTGCTTACTTTTTTTCACCGTATGTAAGCTTGCGCCTTTGGTTCTAATTAACTCTTCATCAGCATCAACTTGATTAATGCTGCCTAAACTAAAGTTAACAGTTGGCTCAAACAATTGGCCAATATACAAACGCGCTATATCAATGTAGCCTTTGGTATTATCGGGGTCTTGAATGGTTATTCTGAATGACCAAGCCAGTATGGTGGCAAACCAAAGTGGCTTGTAGCGCACTTCCCATTCATCATTTATTGCTTCAACTAAGTCATCAATACCAAATTCAAGTTCGCCTAATAGTTTCGTTTCAAATACATCAATTAAACCTGTATCTAATAGAACTTCGCCATTTTGTTTGTCACCACTGAAAATTTCTACACGCCATTTAGCTGTAGCGCCTAAATTATGGCGGTGCATTACCAAACCACTTAAGTTTTTTAAGCCATTAAAGGTGCCATCTATCACTATTTCGTCGGTCGTTTCCGTACGAAAAATATGACTGTTGGAGTATTTCTTTAAGTTATCTAAACCTAAAAATAGCAATTCAGTGCCTTTGGTTAATGTTAACGTTGCATCGTTGGTTGCATTCGTTAATAGCATTCTTATTTTTTGATTCATTGAATTATCTCTATTACGGCCAAGCCTAATGCAGGAGTTGCTTCATTCGCAATAACCAAACATGTATTCCCCAGGTCTTGCACAAATTCGGTATTTATCTCATCACCCACCGTGAAGGTGATTGCTGCGCCGTAGGCTTTCATGCTGTAAATTTTACGTATACGTGTATTAAGTGCTGCGCGGCGTGTCGCTTCACTTTGTGCATCAGCTTTTTGCACTAATAATGTATAGGCATTAATTTCAGGGTAATTAGCGTGTTTTGTTGCAACGTCAGCATTTTTTGCTGATACAACAGAATATTCTTTAGAAAGTAATTCACGGTTAGCTGTAGACACTGCGCCAAATAAGCCGTCAGGTTGAACCGTGTAATTTTTTGCATAATGCACATTTACTGCAGGTACTGACAATACGCGACGTGTTACCGTAAACGAATCAGGATCTATATCATCATCCGTGAGCAACGCTACACCTGAGCCAGTTAATCCATTAAATTTAATGGTTTTAAACTCATTGTTACTGTTAATGCACCAAGCAAAACCTGCACTGACACAAGCATCGTCGATTAAATCTCGACGCGTGGTACTGTCATTAATGTAAGCGCCCATTTCGTAGCTGGGAACAGCTGAAAACGTTCCTTGTTTAGCGCTTATTTCTGATTCGGTTAATAGGCTATTAACGATGCTAAAACATGTATTATCTGCTTGAATAACGTTGCACGTTATACGGCCTTGGGCTTGTGTATTTAATGTAAATATTCCGGTTTCATAATCAACAATAGCAGGCACAGCCAAGCCGCCATCAAACACGGTTAAACTCGTAATAGCACCATCATTAATTTGATAAGTACCATCACCTAGTTCATCAATTAATACAGGCTCTGCATTGAATACAGTGCCAAAAACGCGCGGTATGCTTTTTCCTTCGGCAATACCATCTTCGTACGTTGAACAGATAGACACATCTAATGCGTAAGTAGCATCAAGTAGCGGAATGTTATAATTATTGCCATCTGGCTCTATGTCTTGTGCAAACCATTGAGCAATTAATTGAAAATCACTTTTTGGCCATGATGGATCACCCAAATAAATACGCACTTGCTGACCTTCTACATCGTAAGACAATAAGTTGCTCACAAATTCGGTAGATAAAAATTTCAGCGTGCTACGTATGGTTGTTGTACGGCCATAAAATATTTCATCAAGACGTTGACCAAGTGTAATTTCGTCAATGATCACATCGTTATACGGCATGTGTGGCGGTGTGTCAGTTGCCACGCTTTGAAAAGGTGAATCACTTAAGTACAAGGTTTTTAATTCGCCTTGGTCTAGGTAATCAACTTCAACTAAGTGACAACGAAAGTTACTTGGTATAGCAAGCCATTGTTGAAACTGTGCATCGTTCATTATGCTTGCCTCTGTTGACTAACTAAGCCTGCAACGGTTAAATCTAGGTTACTATTACCCGATTTTTGAGCGTCTAATTGCTTATTCAACACGTCAATTATCTTTGCTTGATTTGCAACCGTTTCAGTTAACTGTTGCGTTGTTTGTTTTTGCGATTCAAGCTGTGCAGTAGCGACTTCAATGTTCTTCTCAGCCAATACAATTTGTTGAGTTTGCTTTTCAAGCTGCGCTTTGCTGATTTCGTTGGTTGTTTCAATAAGCGCTACTTGTGCGTTAAATTGCTCAGTAACAACAACGGTTTCAGCTGCTGCTTGGTTGTTTGCTTGTGCTTCTAGATCATCAAGTAATAAACCTAAACTTTGTAATTCGGTAATAGCGCCTGTTTGCAACTGCAGTGCTTCTTTTTGATAAAGCTCATCAACTGATAACTGTACAGGTGCGTTAGCATCTAAGTTTGCTATTTGATTTAACGAAGATTGAACACTGTTAAAAATAGCGGTGAACTGTGAAGAGCTACCAAACATTTGTCTGGCTTCTTCAAGGTATGCATCAGCACTGGTACCTAAATTTTCAAGCGCCGTTAAATCAAAGTTTTGCGCTGCAGACACATCGCTTGAAAAACCACTCGATGCCACACTTAAACGCTGTGACGATGACAGTGGTGAGTAAGACGATAACGACAAGCCTTTGCTGTAGCTGCTAATGCTTTCTAATGCTGATTTTAAACTGTCGTATTGCGCAAGCTCTTCTTCATACAGCGATGTTCTAACATCTTGTGCTTGTGTTTGCTGTTCAAGCTCTAAGTCATAACGCTGCATAATTAAATCATTTAACGATTCAACGGCATCAATTTGTGAGCTTATATCGCCAGAGCCTATGCCATCATACAAACCATTAATGTTTGAGTTAATAAAAGCGACTTCATCAAAGCTGCCCATTTGTTTTTTAATATCACGAATACTGGCGGCAATCCCGTCGCGTGAATTGCTAATAGAGTCTATTAACTTTTCAAGGTCTGCGCCTATGGCGGTTATTGCTGTATCAAAGGTTGTTTGCGCACTTAACAATTGCTCTTCAATAATTGCGGTACGTTGCTTTCCGTAAAAAACTTCTAATAGCTGAACGTCTGCACCTAACTCGATAGCATTGGCTAAGTCTTCAACGTATTGTGAATTTAAGTTATATAACGATTGCTCAAGTGGTGAAAAATCCATTTGAGCAATCTGCTCAGTTAAATCATCGTTGAATGATTTTCTCGCATCAGCAAGCTCTTGCTCTGCTTCAATAGTGCTTTGAAGAGCATCATAATATTCAGCAGATTGACCAGACAACAATAATAACTGCGCATACAGTTGTTGGTCTGCTTCGTTAAGTGGATCTAATGCTGAAATTAAGTTTTTAAAACCGTCTGCCGTTGTTGGTAACTCTTGGCCAAGCGCAGCAAATTGTGCATTGAGTTGTTTTTGCATAAACTCAAATTGCTCAGCTTCGCTATAAAACCCGTTGAAGAAGTCACTTGCCGCGCTTTGTAGGTTTTCAATGCCACCAGCAAAGCCGATGATGGCCTGAGTTGCCTCAACTGTTTGACTAGCATCAATACTACTAAGTGTATTGCCTGTAATCTCTAATACGGAGTTAAACACAGCTTGTTCTTGCGCTAAGCGGATCAGTGTTTCGTATAAACCTTCACCAACTTGCTGGTATTTTTGTAATGCAGGGACTTGATAAGTTGCCATTTTGTCAGATTCACTCGATATTATCCCTTCTAACTGGGCTTGAATTTCTTCACCGGACAAGTCTTTAAAGCTAATATTGGGCAAATCAATAACAAAATCATCTAGGCTCTTAGTAACATCAAAGCCAAGTACGTTAATGGCAGCATTTATTGAGTTACCAATATCGCCAAAAATTAACGCCATTTCGTGTTGTAATTGTTGGTCTACGTCTTGATATTCAGTATCATAACTCGTGCTTGAAGATAAACCCCACCATGATTTTTTCTTTGTTTTTATGTCAAAATATTGCTGAGCATCGACTAAACCACTATCAATAATTTCACCTAGCGTTTGTGAAACAATGCTAATGCCAGAGTCAATGAGTGATGTTTTGGTGGTATTGAATGAACCAATTAGGCTATCAACCAAACCGCCCAATGGGTCACCAAAGCCAGTAGATGATAATAATGGATCTACAACAGACAGCACTTCACTGCCCATCTTTTCAAAATGGCCATTGCTGTTGTATTTTGATGTTTTCCCTAATTCACCGCTATAGCTTTCAGCATCAAACTTGCCAAAATTACTAACAAAGCTTGTTGCTAAATAAGTAATGTTGTTATTTAAGTCACTTAAGCTTGTGTTCATTTCACGCAATTCAGCGTATTGATCAAGCTCTAGTTCTTCTATACGCTCATAACTATTTAAAATTGATGCAGACTTATCATCACTACCAAGTACCGTGCCTGTCCCTTGGCTTTCTTGACGGTCTGCTGCTGACGTAGGTGCAGAGCCTGCACTGCCAGAAACAGCAACGCCTAAACCTGCCATAATAGCAATCATTGCCGCGCCACTGGCAAAACCAATAGGCCAAGGCGCTGCAAATGCTGCAGCAACCGCTTCAATAGCATAACTACCAATACGTAACGCTGAATTGGCTAACTCAATAGCAGTAAAAACATCACTGGCCGCTTGCATTGCTTTACGGCCTTTAGAGTTTTCACTAAACATACTGGCTGCTGAGTCAGTAATTGCACGGTAGCTGCTAATCTCGCTCATTGCATTTGCATCTTTTTGTTTAGCAAGTGCATTTTCAGCTTTGGCTATTTCGCCTAGTTGTTTTGGATCATCAGCATATTTAAGTTTATCAGCAGCAAGTTTCTTTTGTTTACTCGCGTAACTTTCTTGTTGTTGTGCGAGCTTTTCTAGCTGTTCGCCAATGGTGCCAAACGTGTTAACAATTACATTGCCAGCAGTGTTCCAGCTTTCACTAATATCACTAGCACCGTCAATAACGCTTTGGTAATACTCGCTGTCATCTTGTTTTTTGGCATTAACTTGTAATTGTTCATATTGCGCATCAGTTAAGTCTTGAACTGCCTTTATTTCGGCAAGGGTTCGCTCTTCAGATAATTGACTTAAATTAGCATGTAGTAATTTTTCTTTGGCTGTAGCGCTAAGCATGTGTATTTGTTCAGACAAAGCGGTAATGTATTTTTGGTTAGCGGTTAAATCAGTGTTTTTTGATGCTGTGCTTTTTTTGTATTCAACATTAAGTAATGCAATGTATTTTTGATATTCACTAAGCGTGATAACACCTGTGCTATAAGCTTGGTGTAACCCTTTCATGTCCTCACCGTATTGGCGTGACAAACTCATTAATGGATCTAATTTATCTATTAAACTTTGTGTGTCTTTTGATAACCCAACAACGGTTTCAGTGGTTAATTCAGCGCCATTAACAATTCTTTCATTCCATTGTATGCCTTCCATACCTGCATCAAATAAAGCACCTTCAACATCAGATAACGCATTTTTTAAGACTTCAAGCTCTTTAGCTGCAGTTTTAGCTTCCTCACTAGTACCCCAAGATTGAACACCATACGCTGTAGATGAATTCTTTCCGTTAGTATTATTTGCTTGCTCGGCTTGTTCTTTTGCCAGGTTTTTTAACTCTTCAATGGCGGTTTTCTTTTCAGTGATAACCTTGTTGTACATTGCCTGAGTTGACAACAATTCAGCACGAGTCATTAACTCTATAGCTTTAGTGGTTTTGCCTAAATCTTCTTCAAGCTGTTGTGCTGCGGTTCTGGTTTCACCCATTGCCGTGGACATTTCATAGAGCGCATAACCTGCCAACATCGCAACGCCAACAGGGCCACCAACAAGCGCCATACTGCCACTCAATAAACGGCTGGTAATATTGGCTTTTTTCATTGCTGTATTGTGAGCATTGGTGGCTACAGTTAAAGCACGCTCAGAAACAATAGCTTTAGTATTTGCAGCAGCTAAGTTATTTATTGCAGCAGAGCGTAAATAAGTGTTTTTTGCCATAGACAATGAACGCTTAGCGGCCAACTGCTCTTGAATTGCTTTATGTTGAGCTGACTTTGCTAGTACTAATTCACTTGCTTGTAATTTAATGTTGGATTGTAATTTAGCATTGCTTGCTATGGTATTAGCTATCAGCCCGTTACCACTGGCAATAAAAGCTTTAGCCAAGTGACCACCAACAATAACAACCAATAATTCGGCTAGCGATAATATCTCTGGTAGATGACCACTGACAGCCTCTAACCCATCAGCTAACGTTTGTGCTCCTGAGGCAAAATCATCAAAAAACACTTGGCTTAATGCTTCATTAAATTCAAACGTTTCTGTTTTTAAATTACGAAATGATTGTGCAGGACTATTAAGCGCAATAGCTAACCCTGAGCCATATTTTTGCGTTAATACATCAGCAAGTTTTGGTAATAAGTCAGCGGCGAGTACTTCACCGTTATCTAACATTTTATTTAATTCTTGGGTAGTTTTACCCATTGCCCGGGCAGCTAAATTAAATGCACCAGGAAGGCGTTCACCTAACTGGCCTCTAAGCTCTTCAGCTTGTACATTACCCTTTGATACCATTTGCTCAAGCGCCTTTAACGCACCTGCGGTATCGTCTGATGAGCGATTAAGTACGCGCATCGCCTCACTGACTGCATCAAAGACTTTAGTGGTTTTAAACCCTTCTAAAGCTGTACCACTGGTAGCGGCAGTAAATTGTACATAACTGTCAGTTGTACTTTTAATGTCAAGGCCAAGGCGTTTAGCTAAATCTCGACTATGCTCTAATTCTTGGTTAGCAAGCTTTTGAGAGCCAGTAATGGCTTGCATGGATGCATCCCACCCTTGCGTAATATTGCCTACGTCAATAATAGAACGAACAAGAGAGTTCACTGCAATGCCTAAACCAACAATACCGACAGCTTGTGCAATAGTAGATTTTAAAGAGCCTGTGAGCGCATCAGCGCCACCACTGGCTTTTTGTAACCCTTGCTGAGCAACTACACCACTTTTCCCTGTAGCGCCAAGCGATTGATTTACCTTCTCTGTGGCAGCATCAATTTGTTGCATGTCTTTAACAACTATTTTGCCGCCTTCAGTGGTAAGTTTTATCGCTAGTTTCAAATCACTCATTCGCTATTTTTTTAACCTCTCGTTGTTTATGCCATGCTTGCAAACAAGCAGTTTCCATTACATCTAAACCATCCCAAATAAGCTCTAAAGCATCATCATCAAGTTGTTTATACCAACGTAGTTTTGATGCCCGAGACTCAACTTTTATTGGATCTAAACAAACGGCGATGGCTTCCATGCCGATGCGTTCCCAATACTTCGCGACTAAAAAGAACAATTGAACAATAATCACATTAGCCGGTTGTATTTCTGGGAACTTGTCCTGGTCTTCATCACTTAATGGAAATTGCACTTTAATTGCTTGGGCAATATCATCACTACTTACCCCCATGCTTTCTAAGGTTTTGGCAAAGCTTTCTTTGCCCATATCGTCTTGCGTATCGCTCGGACGATTAGCCCACCATTGGGCTACTTCCGTGAGTTTCCCGACAGAATTTTTTTCATTTTTTCATTTTGATGTCTATTAATTTCGTCATTGTAAACATCTGTTATTTGTTCGCGAATGAGTCGAATATCGAGCAATGCTTCAATACTATCGTTATTTGATTCAATCTCTTTGTCGTTATCATCAACAAACGGGAACGGGTAACGAGGATGTTTTTCAAATCCAATAAAGTACTTTTTAATGAAGCTTCTCGATAGATCTTGTATATCGCTCTTAACTTGGTTTATGTCATCAAAACTTGCATCTTCATCTTCTGCTAATTGTTCACCTTTAGCGGTTAATTCAGCCAATAGCTTTTGGTGATGATCACGCTCTTCTTCACTTACATTGACAAATACACCAACAAAACGGGCTTTTTCGTAATTCGTTGCACCTGTTTTACCTACTGAATCTTGCGGTATTGCAATAACAACTTCTTTTTTAAAACGGCCTTCTATTAATGCTGTTAAGTTAAATTTCATTTTTATACTCTTTAATGGTTTTTTAATTAGAATTTAAGGGGCATTAAAGCCCCATTTAATAGTGACAATGTGCTTTAACGTTGCAGCATTGAAATATCGTTATTTGATTCGGTAGGTACGCACTTAAACGTACAGCTTAAGTAAGCAACTTTATTTCGTTCTGTTTGCGAAACACCAGTAAGCTGTGCGTTGAGAGAATGCGCTTCAAAGATATGACCTTCGTCAACTACGTCTTGGCCTATTTGTAAGTCAATAGCGCCATAGCTAAACATTTCATCGTAAAAATCCATGACGTCAGGCGTTGGCTCTTTAAACTCAATTTCAAACATGACTTTGCGATCAATAATTTCAACTGAGCCACTTTCAGGTAAATAGGCCACTTCGTTTTCAATTTTAATGACCACTTTTGATATAGCGGCTTCGTAACCAAAAATATTTTTTACGATAAAACGAGTAGGATTCGTAGGCTTAGGGTTTTTAAACGCCGATAAATCTATGCCTGTTGGTTTAGCGCCATTTGTTTGCTTGTTATATAACGCTTTGTAATTAGGGAAACGTACACGTGGTAAGCTATCTACACTAAATTCAATTTCACAGCCCATGCGAGCACCAGGTTGAATTTGTGAAGCCGTTCCTCTGAAGAACTGGCCTTTTATAGAGCCTGCAGCCGTTATATCACCTAACGTAATTGCAACATTGTCTGCACCAGGCGTTACAACTAAGCCTGCTGCTTTTAATAATGGCGTAATAGCTGAAGGTAAATTTGCAGTACCTGAGCCAGCGTAATAGCCAGCTAAATCACCCGTCACCATACGGCGAATTTCAACAGAGCCTTTTTCACCGACCACACCAGAGTCATAATCCATGTCTTCAGTTTCAACGTCTGACAAGGTTAAGTTAGCTTTAACGCGCATGGCATTAGCTGCAGCTGTTGGATCAGGACCACCTGCATAGCTAGATTCAAGTATCGCTAAAAACAAATATTCGCCTGTTAATATCGTTGCACTCATTATTTTTCATCCTTATTTTGTTCAGCTGTTTCTAATAACTTTTTACGTTCGGCGTCGATATGACTGCCGTCATTCTTTGGCTTTGTTTTGGCGGCATCGAGAGCCGCTTGCTCTGGTTTAGAAAGCTTGGTTTCTTTCGCTGAAGCCGATTTAGCAACAGTGCTTTTTTCAGCATTTTGATTTTTATTTGTGGTCATAAAGTTGACTCCAAGTAGTAAGTGGTTGAATAGCGCTCCATCCAAAATAACTGTTGGTCTTGAAGCTTTTGCATATTACAAAGGGCTTTTGATAATGGTTTGTAACCATCTTTTGGCACCCAACCAAAAAGCCCTTCATTTAATTTTTTACGAATATTAACTAACTCAGTGTTAGTGTCTTCAGCACGGCCAGTTGAACGAATACCAATAAGTATGCCTACTGTGTTGCGTTGCCTTTGCATCCCTGAATTTTCATCAATTTCTTTATCAACGGGCGATTCTTCTAATAAAACAATATGTGCTACAACATTTGCATTAAGTGGCTTACTCATTACTGACGCTATGTTTACGGCTTCATCGACAGTTAAAAACAACTTATTTCCTTTGTCGTTTTCTAATTTTTTTACTTTTTCAGTAATACTCTCAATCATGGTAAAAGCTCCTGTAGAAAGCTTGTGGCCGTATCTTCAATTAAATTTAATTGTTTAATGTCTAAGCCTATAATTTCCCTTGCTGGTAACGTTACATTGTGATTTTGGCCTGTTTTTCCACCAAAGTGCTGGATAGCTGCGTACACTTCTGGTGAGCCGTAGAGTAATTCATCACCTGACACTTCTGGGTGGAATGAATCTCTTAAAATAGCTGTATCAACGAGCGTTTTGCCGCCATCATTTAATGCGCGTTGTGACTCTTCCCACGCTGTACCATCAGGCGCAAGACCTGCATCAAAACGTTCTAAAACATCATCATGCAGAACTTCGCCTACTTCCCATAACAAAGCTGTTGTATTTAAAGAGCCAAGCTTATCCATTGCTTGTCTAAAATGCGTTAGACCTAATACTTCGACACGAACACCAGCCATTATTAACGCCCAAAGCCATGTGTTAATTTACTTGGCGCACTACGACTCACACGCACAGTATTATTTTTAATGGTGTTTTGTGGATCGTCGGCACCGAGTACAATTAAACCTTTAGATATATCTCTTAACTGCAGCAGTGCATCTTTTTTATCATTCGTGACTTGCTCAGTAGCCGTGAGGGCCAATTCATAACGTACGAGTTTTATGCTAATACCAGGCAAAGGTGAACTTGCCACAACATCACTAGTAAGCGGTAAATCATGACGTTTGGGAATATACCCGTTCATCAAATTTGTACTGGCTGTAATAGCATTATTTATTAGTGTTAGAGCGCGCTCAGCATCACTAACAGGCTCTGCTTGAAATGAAGTAATATCACCACCCGTAACAACCAAACTAAGTAAGTCAGCATCAATTTCAGCATCTAACTTGCCGATAATACTCATGCGTAATTCACTTTTACCTAAGTGGTTTAGTAAGTCTGTAGCAGTGATATAGTTCATTAATCTTGCTCGCTATCAGTTTTAATGGCATCAGCTAAGGCTTTTGCTGCGTCAAACTCAGCCCATGCTTCATCGCGCAATTTAGCGCTAACGTTAAAACCAACAAGATCTGTTAATTTGCCAGCATCTGGTGAGCCGTTGCCAATGGTGTTTTCTTCATTGGTTAAATCCATGGTGCCAATAGCGGTAACAACTGCTGATAATTGCTGTTCTTGGCTAAGTTCGTTAGTGGAGCCATTATCATCTTGCGCTGGCTGTTCTTCAGCTTCGCTAATAGCACCAAGTGCAAGCAATGGCGCTGCTTCGTCCTTAGTTAGCGATAATGGTTCACTGTTAGGGCTAAACAATGTTTTGTTGTGTTTAACAAGCCAGTTAGCTATGTATGCTTTTGTTTTTTCACTCATAAATCACCTGTAATTAGTTAAAAGTGCATCCTTGCTGCCACCTTGGCTATCCTAATATTTTAGCCAGTCCATTGGCTTTTAACGGTTAGTCTTTAAATACAGCCTTGAATTAAATAGCCTGCATCATTACCCGTAAGTAACGATTGGCGCTCGTATTCAACACCTGCTACATGTGACTTTATGGTGCGGTCATACCAAAATTGCTCAACGTTAGGATGTTTATTCCCTGGCGCATCAAGCGCATAGTTGTAGCCATAACTCATGGTTGCATGCGAGGTGACCACTTTAGGCACAACTGCTAACACAACATCAGCGGTCCAAACATCTTCAAAGTTGTCGTTGTTTTCAGGGTTTATTAGCATTGACATGCCAATAACCACCTTTTCAATTTGGAAGATTTTTTGATAATGCTCTACGGTCATTATTTTCAGCTCGTCATCACGAAACTTAGCTAGTAATTGAGGATGCTCTTCTAAAATGTTGTGAACATCGGCAGGAATAACCATTTTGTTAGGGTATTGGCCTGTTTTTTTGCGAATAGCTTCACGACCTGCTTTTACATCACCAATAGGATTTGAATCTTCATAATCAGACCATTTAGCGCCACCTGCTAAACTTACTTTATTCGTTGCGCTGTAAGCCGCAGGATTACGTGCTAACGTTGCTTGTTCGTACTCAAGGTTATTCAATTCAATTTGCATCACAGCTTCTAATGATGAACGTTGAAAGTTTAAGCCTGGTATTTGTGTCGCTTCAGCTAACCATTCTTTTGGTACAACACAGTCAAGCGCATTGCTGTGCAATGAGAAGTTTTCATCAGCAAAACCAATAGTAATGCGTTTTGTTACAGTACCTGGTGCACGGCGTGTGTTGATTACACGAAAAGCATCTTTACCAAATTTGATGATTTTGCCTGATTTAGCCGGCACACCAACACGTGGAAATAATTCATGGCCAACTAACGAAGGGTTGCTATAACCAAAAGCTAAGTTCGACAATACAGGGTCTACTACGCGAATATTTTTACGATTCATACTTGTGTTCCTTATTTAATTAGCCAGTTAGCTCGTTGCAGGTAATAAAAGGGCTTCAAATTTACTACCGTCAGCATCAGCAGCACTTAATGCGCGGCCAACCACTTTACCTGCAGCCTTGGTAATGAATTTACCGTCAGCACCTACTTGAATAAGCGCATCAGCTGCAATAGCAGCACCTGCTTCACAGGTTGTTGTGCCTAATACGTCAACGGCTAATTCGTCATCAACAAAGCTATTAGTGTCAGACACACCAATCATATGTTCGCCTGAAGCGGCATAATCACCATCAGCAGCAATAGCGCGGTGAGCTTCTACAACAGTCATAGCTATGAGCGTTAAGGTTAGAATTGGGCGTTTAGATTGAGAGTACATATTATTTAGCTCCTGCTGTTACAGCGTCTAGCGCAACACTGTAAGAAACATCTTTTGATTTTTGATAATTAAGAACGGCCTCGTTTAACTCTTCAGGAGAATCAAACGAGGTTTCAGCAGGTGCATCGTCATCAATATTGTCTAACAACGTATGCTTGCCGCCTTTTTCAAATGCCGCTTTAAAGAAATCAACTGGGCTTTGGGTAACGTTTTTAGCGTCTTTACCTTCGCCTTGGCTAAAGGTGAACTTGCCACCTTCTTCAGCTGCATTAGCGTCAATATGCGCCATAAACTCAGCCATGCCAGTCGCTTGTGCTGGTAGTAATTTACCGTCACTAATTTGTTTTGATATCCAAGTGCCGTGTTCTTTAACTTGTTGGCCAAAAAGCATTTCAGCATTTTGTTTTTCTAATTGTGCGATAAGGTTTTTATCCGTATCACTATCTTTGTTGAACTGTGCAGTGGCAAGGGCAACAGCATCTTTAGCCGCCTTTGCTGCGGCTTCATCCAGTTGTGCTTGTGTAAACATATCATCCTCCGCAGGATTGTTAGGTTTGGAATAATTCAAAGGGGTTAAGTGGTCGTTTAATGACTCATGCTCACGTATTTCATGACGAACAGATTCATCTTTAAGCCAGTTCATATCCCATTTATCAATAATTTTGTTCGCAACTTCATCACCTTCATTTTCTAAAAAATAATCACGAATAGATTGCATTAAACGCACTAAAGTATTGGCTGTTTGGGTTTGTATAGAAAAGTCGAAACTAGTAGGTTTTTCTTGCTTGGCAGCAAATTTGTATTCACCTACGGGTTGTAAGTTTAAAGCAGGCTTTGTGGCACCTAAAAAAGCAACGTGGTCAATGTACCAACCCTTTTCTTTATTAAATTCTATGCCTATTGAACGCTTACCGTACTGGCCTTTAATAACTGATTCAGCAAAGGCAATATCAACGTTGTCACCCGTTAAGTACAGCTTGTCGTCATCACTTAACCTTACGTCTTTAGCAAAGCCATAAGCAGGTGCGTCAGCGGTTGGATGCCCCGTAAGAAATGGCACTGTACCAGCAGTAAAGTTGTTAACCATTTGCTGTAAGTCTTCACGACTAAATGTGTGGGTTTTACTTGCACTGTCGGTATGTTTACCTGCATGAAAGCTTTCAAACCAAGGTAGTTCGGTAACCGTGGCTAAAGCATCTTCAATAACTTGCGCTATTGGTTTCTTTACAGGTAAAGAATTAGGGGTCGAGGTATTGCTGGTGTTTGTTTTCATGCAGCTAGTTTGCCCCGTTTAATTTGGGCTAACTGCTAGAAAATATTTGACGTATAACGTGAAAGGCTTCTTTTTTTACAGTACGTGTTGCCAGGCAAAAGTGCAACACCTTCTCCCTAAGTTATTGCATCTGGTTTTAGTAACTATTCCCCGTGCCATTTTTTGTTATTTGGTGGCACGGGGCTTTTTAACACTTAACTAAATGAGTTAACGCATGTCTTCAAAAATCAATCGTAAAAAACGCAGTAACACGCCACTTAAAAAATGGGTACTAGTTTTAGCGTCAAGTGTTGCACAGGCAGCAAATGAAAATACCGAAACGCTGTATTACAACGGCGCTAAAGATCTTAGCCGAATACATCTTACTAACAATATTGATTTCACGCCCTGGTACGATTCAGAGCATCACGCTAATACCTGTTTAACCAACGAAATGAAACATGCTGGTTTTATAGCGCGTCAATGTTTGGTGTAGGAGTAGCAGCTGATGAGTGTTGATAAAATAATTGATAAAATTAAAAAGTTATTAGCCCTGGCTAAAAGCGCTAATGCTAATGAAGCCGCTTTAGCTCTTAGCCGTGCACAAAAACTAATGCAAGAGCATGCAATTACCTACACGGATATAAGTTTGGCTGATTGCGCCACCAGTGAAAGCTTGCTTGATGCTAAAGGTGTTAACAAATATGAAGTAAACCTTATTCAATTAATGGCCTATTCTTTTGGCGTCGAGCCAGTGGTTAGCTATGCGCAAGTTAATAGAAAAACACGCGCTAAAGTGTGTTTTTTGGGGATATCTCCTCAACCTGAGTTAGCCCAATATTGTTTTGATGTTTTATATCGTCAGTTAAAACAATCACGCAGCCATTATATTCAGCAACAATCGAACCGGTGCAAAACGTCAACTAAAACTAAACGCGGTGATGCCTTTGCTGAAGCTTGGACTATGTCGGTTTATAGAACCGTGCAAAAGTTTGCACTAAACGACGAACAATTAGCCTTAATTCAAACCTATAAGGACAATAGCTTTAATGACCTTGAGTCAAGCAAGGGACGTGACCGGACTAGAGGAAAAGCACGCAGTAAAGATTATCGGGCAGGTTTGGATGCCGCTAAAGATGTGCGTTTAGATCGTCCTGTAAATGGCAAGGAAACAGCTAAGTTACAGGATAACCGCTAATGCATTATGACGATGAGCGAGAAGCTGAAGTAAACGATCTTTCTAATAAACGGCAAAGAAAGGTAAAGCCTAAAAGTAGCAAACACACTAAGCACAAGCTTTTTAAAGGTTGTGAGCATGTTGAAGATATCAACTTACTTTTTGAACTTACCAGGATAGGTAGCGATAGTAAAAAACAAGCCATGATTGATTACTTGTGCAAAGGCATGGATGCCGTTGCAGCACAAACGTTCAATGGTGTTTCTCAACCTAAATTTAGTGAAACATTAAATCGTTTGAATGAAGTTGCCAATATCACGGGGCAACTTTTAGAGCGTAAATTAAAAATTCATCCCACTTAAAGGGGATGAATTATATTAATTATGCCGTCACTTAAATCACAAGCTGTATTTGAAGAAGGACAAAATGCTGCGCTTTGTGGCAAAACCTTAGATGATTGCCCTTATCGTAGAGTAGAGAAGATAAACGCTTGGGTAAGAGGCTTTCACGAAGGAACGCTAAAGGCACAGCAGTTAACCCTTAACCCAATGCAGGCCAGAACGAATCAAGGGCATATTGCCCACTTACGTAGTTTGTTAAATTAATAATTAAGGTAATTATGATGAAATTAAAGAAAGCGCAAGTAGGATCTGTTGCAAGTATTGCAACGATGATGTGTGCAGACAACATGCTCGAAGCATTAAATGACAATATAATAGATGGCCTGCCAGATTCATTTGAAAACACAAAGGCCAAGTTAAAAGAGCTAATCGATACGTTTAACACTGATATGGAAGCAGCCAGTGAACTCTACATTGAACAGGAAGATGAGCAGGAACAACAATGAAAATAGGTAACTTGTTTTTTTCAATCCTAGTACTTGTTGTCGCTATTGTACTACTTGCCAATATTGGTTGGGGATTGAGTTATTTATGGGATATTGAATTTCAATTAAACCCTGAATTTCAATACCCTGAAGTCTTTTATTTTATATCGCGAGTGCTTATAGGATTAGTGTTACTGGGCTATATAGTAGGAATGGGTAAGTTGTGGGATCTTTTTTACTACTGCATGACTTTGCCACCAGCCAAAAAAAGGGGAATTAAATGAATGAACATAACGAAGTAAAAAGAGCAGGCATGCAAGAAGGTTTTATTGTTGGTTGCATTGTTACAAGTTTGGTGTGGTGGTTTTTTATTTAAATGAAAAACCAAATATTAGAAGAAATAAAGCGGGTTAACGGTGCAAATACAATGCACTTATGTGATCAATTAAATATTGAATTGAGTGAGTGTATTTCATTGATTGCTGAATTAGATGAGGAGGATTTAGTTAAATTCAATACTGTATCAATGCAATGGCAATTGGAAACATAACCGTCGAACTCACTTTAAACCACCTTTAAAACATGTTTAACGATTACAGGAACGCGTTAACTTTGCTTTAACCAATAATGTATCGGTAATTAAAAATAAACGCCTTAAAATTGATTTAAGGCGCTTAATAGAATATCAACAACAAGGCACTATTATGAAACACAATTGGAACGAACTATTAGCAACTTGCCACCAAAAAACATTTAATGTTGCTGCAACGTTGAGCCATGAGCGCCGTCAGGCACTTCAAAAGCAGATCGGTCTTTTACATCAAAAGGGAGTTCCATGCCATGAGCTAAAGCGAGTAGAATGCCCGGCAATATCTTAGCTTTGGGTAAACCTTGAGGAATAACAGTGAAACGGTTCTGTGAAAAAGCTTCTACCCAATCAATCACGGGATATCTTTATTAGCCTCAGCAATTTTATTATGCTTTTCAGATAACCCATTATACTTTTTAGCGTCATCAAGCCTGCCTTCTCTTTCAGCTGCAAGCCTCATTTTGTTGTAAATAACTCCACGTTCTAAAGCAATAAAGTATTTTTGTGTCTCTTTTGGTTGATGTGAAAATTTTGAACTATTGCGTCGAGGTGACTTCTTAAGTAGCTTTTTAAATTCAATAATGGACTCTTCATATAACCCTGCTTTTTGCAGATAAAGCGGCAAACGTAAATGAGCCAATATTGGGTGCCCATTCCCTAATAATTTTTGAGCTTTTCTTAATGCGTCTACCGCAGTTTGAATATCTTCACCTTGTAATTGCGTAGCTTGTTTCATTAAATCGCTAGATTCTTGATCTTCGGCACTTTTAAAGATAAACATACCATTACCCATATCAATAGTTTTATCTTTGTAGGTATTCGTTACAGCCACACCCTGAACATAATTACTTTGTGTTACCTCGTTACTGTCAATAGCATTCCTTTTACTCATAACAATATTATTCTGATTGTATAGTTTTTTGTACTCAGATATTTTGTTATTTAAATCATTAAAAGCAAGCCTTGAATACCTTATACACCCTAATGTTCTGCCTTTGCCTAAATTTCTTCCCTTGTAATAAACATGCAAATAATCATCTTTCCATGTGATCCCAATATCTAAAAAATGATATGTCTGTCCGTCAACAATTAAATACCCCTCTTCATGTTGGTATACATGTAATTCATCTATTTCACATGAACTATTGCTGATTAAAGAGTTAGTATTACTTTTTGGTTCTTTGTTATCTTTAGGTGTTTTAAATACAAACAAAAGAAAAGAAACAAGTAAGAAAGCACCAATAATTAATAAAATATGTAATGTCCTTGCCTAATTAAACTAAACAGCTCTACCTACCCAAACCACTTTACCAATAACGTGAAGAAGATCAGCATTACTGTCATCAATGGTTTCGGTTGGATAAGCTGGGTTGTCTGAAATAATATCTATTGCGCCTGTTAATCGTTTGCGTAGACGTTTAACAAATAAATCCTTTTCAATACGGATGATGTAAAGGCCATCAACAAAACGATCCATTGGACTTTTATCAATCAATAATTCATCACCACTATGAATACTTGGCTCCATGCTGTCGCCTTTTGCCTGAATCATCACTAAATCTTTGCTTTGTAAATGATGTGCGGTTATCCATTCTTTTTTAAATATTAAACTTTTATCACTTTCTTCAGTGAGTATTTCAGCGCCATGACCTGCTGAGGCTTTAATGTTCAATAACGGTATTTCAATGTAGGCACGAGCATTATAACTAACATTAGGTTCTGTTGCCTTGTTGTTTAGGCCGTCACCCCTGTCTCTTTTGTGGCTTTTATGACCCATGACAACATAATCAATATCAAAACCTAAATTATATAACTTAGCCAACTTATCTGAAGGTATTGGCGTGCCTGCTTCCCATCTGCTGTATGTTTTTCTGTCTACCTCACAATATTCGTAAATTTCTTTTTGTTTTAAATCAATACGTTCCCTTTCTTGACGTAAAAAATGAGACATTTATGCACCACAAGTGTTGACTAGGGCATATTTGCCCTATATATTATTACCAACTTAAACAATTACGCCAATAATCGTTAAGTAATTATTTTTAACTAACAGAGCGAGTATACAAATGTCTTACCAAAATATCCACGCAAAAATGAAAGCGCATGGGTTTGTTACCCTAGCTGCAGAAGTATTAGAAAAAAGCCCTTCGTCAGTATCTCAAGTAATCAATGGCGACTGCATTTCACTGCCAATAGCCAAAGGCATAGCAAAAATACTGAAGTGCCACGTTTGGGAAGCATTCCCTAAAACGCCTCAGTACCAACCCAACTACAGCCTTAAAAAGGTTAACGCAAAAAAACGTGCGCTTGAAGTTGAAACCATGCGCCAACAACTTGCTAGCTAAGGAATTCCCATGTCTGATGTAAACAATAATGTTAACGACAAGCTTGCAATGTCACGCAGTAATGCTCTAGAGCGTTCAGCAAGACGTTTAGAAAATAAAGCTGCTGCTAACGCGTTACGCAAAGCTAAGTTTAAAGACAAAGCTTTATTACCTAAGTTTGCACATATAGACCTTGCCACGTATCACGCAGGTGTCGCCTTGCTTCGCTGTGCTTACCAGCCAAATCAAGAATTTTTATCGCTATGTACTCACCCTTGGCATTTGCTGCTATGGACTGAAAGTCCCAATCGGGCACGTTTATTAAATGAAGCTGTTCTGTTATTAGCAGCAGATGATGAGCCTCTTGAACTACAGTCATTAGCTCAACTGTTAAAGCAAAGTTTGCCTCAATTAACGGCTGTTTTTGAAAATGATCAACTCCCAGAGTCAGCATGGTTAATAATTTGTCGGAAACTAATTGCTTATCCTGTATTAGGACATCCGCTTGCGCATCTTCAAGCTGAGCAGCTGTATAGGTTTCAGCTAACACAGCCGTTAAACATTGTTGCCAAGCCAATATGGTTTGCTTTAACTGTTGAACAAAAACAGGCTTTTGTTGCGTATTCATCATCATTTTCTATCTCTCGTTGGTTTAAAGAAAAGCTTCAGTGGTTGAAGCAGGTTTTAAATATTAACAAAACAATTTTTTAAATTAACCAGTAAAAATTAATTACTTTTTACCCCTAACTTTTACTTAACCTTTTACTTAATAAAAGTGCTCATTAATGCACTTTAAAAATAAGGAATACAGTCATGACAACTATGCAAAATGACTTTTTTGAATCATTAACAAATGATGCTTTAGAGGCTGAAAATGCACCGCATTTAGATATGTCGTTAGACCTTATTGCCGTTGTTAATCAGTGCATACGTAACAGCCCGTTGTCACGTGACCAAATAATAGATCGTATTAACTTGTGCTTGCGAGATTCAACCTTAACGGTGAGCAAAATAGCGTTTAATAAATGGTTAAGTGCAAGCCAAGCCAATGCCATACCTGGCTGGGCTTTACCTGCTATTTGTTGGGCAGTACAAAGCGACGCACCTTTTAAAGCATTATTGCAGCCTATAGGCCGTAAAGTAGTAGATATGCGTGGAGATTACATGCGTGAGTTAACCGAAAAACGTTTAGCTGCTAGTGAGCAACTAAAAGAAAGCAAAGCATTAGAAAAACAAATGCAACGCATGATTGAAGGTAAATATTAATGACTAAAGCATTAACCACCAATCATCCGATAACGGCTCAAATACTTGAACAAGTAAAGGGCATTAACATTACGTTGCCTGACGCTGTTGACGATAAATGGGCTGAAATTGAACAAAAAGAAATAGCCTTAGCAGTTCATATTGCGGAACTGGGTTATCGCTATATGGATTTACGTGAAGCGGTTGGCCACGGGGAGTTTTTAAAGGCTATTGAGCAACGTGGCATAGCGCAAAAAACGGTACAACGTTACATGCAAATAGCTAACTTTTTCATGGAATCAACAGAAGCAAATGCGACAGCGATGTCGCATTTGAAACCAACGCAAATTGGTATTCTTGCAAGGCTACCTGATAAAGAAAAACAGGCACTTACTCCTGAACGCATAGAAGAATATGCGCCAATGTCTACCCGTGCGCTTGAGGCTGAAGTTAAACAACTGCGTTTAAACTTTGCCGAGCAAGATAGTGTAAAGGCTGAAAACGAGCGCTTAAAGCACCAGTTAAAAGAGTCTCAACGTGATTATGCGAATAAAGTAACGCAATTAAACCATGAGCAATTAAAAAAGAAGCCTGAAACTATTTACGGTATTCATGCTGAAGTTGCACATACCCGTGAACGTTCTATGGCTATTGCTGAGCTTTTAACAACCGTAGCGGTTGAAATTAACCAATTAGTGCAACGTTGTACTAACTCTGAATTAGCCCCTGAATTAGGCCGTGATTGTGCCTTAGCCATTAATACCTCGCTAAGTGGCCAAATTATGCAAATGGCAAATAGTTTAACTACCTTGCACGAAAGTCACAGTAAAACCGTATTAACCACACCTGACAATTTACCTATGTATAGCGCTATTGAAGTAAGTGAAGCATTAAGTAATGCCGAATATGCCAAAGGCCAGTACAAAGCAACTATAGGAGCGCTATAGCATGGCTCATAACGCAATTACCGAATACAAAAACTTAGCCTTAAGCACTAATGTTGTTAACAGCTGGGAACACGCAACACAAAAACAACAAACCGTTGCTAATGCGCGTAAAACCGTTATTACCGAAGTTGAATCATTACAAGCCACATTACCGTTTTATAAAGCAGTAAAGCAGTTTAAAGAGAATATTAATTTTCAAGCGGTTAATAACACTGTGTTAATGGCTATTAAAAGCCTTAATAACAAAGTACCCAGTGCTAACACCCTTAAAACATGGATAGCTAGCTTTGAAGAAAATGGCTTAGCAGGTTTGCTGCCAAACCATAAAGGCTCAACACGTAAAAGCTATGGTTGGGAGCATTTAGCATTAACGCTTTACCATAAACCACAAAAACCAAGCCTGAAAAATGTAGCGTTACAATTACGAGAAGATCACGATTTTGACACAGCAACAGACCATAACGTTTGGTATTTTTTTAGCTTATTACCTGCAGAGTTAAGTGATAAGTCTCGTTGGAGAATTGGCACTAAACTATACCGTGATGGTCAGCGTCAATATAACCTTAGACACACTGAAAACATGCAGGTTGGTGACATTTATCAAGGTGATGGCCATACATTAGACGTGTACCTAAAGCACCCTAGTACAGGTAAATTATGGCGCGCTGAGCTAACGGTATTTCAAGACTGGAAAAGCCGCTATATTGTTGGTTGGTATTTATCAAATGCTGAAAGCTCTATTACTACAATGGCAGCACTAAGCCACGGTTTAGGTACTTATAACCATGTGCCATTAATGCTGTACATAGATAATGGTTGTGGCTTTAAAAGCAAGCTTATGAATGACGATACAGCAGGTTTTTATGCAAACTTTGGTATGGACGTTATTTTTGCTATTCCTGGTAATGCAAAAGCCAAAGGTAACGTTGAACGTTTCTTCCGAGTAATGGAAGAAGACTTAAATAAACGTTTTGACACCTACTGCGGCTCAGATATGTCACCTGATATTTCTCGTCATTTTAGCAGCACTAAAATGCATATTATGGCAAAGAAAAATATTCATGTGCCTACTCAAGAAGAATGGATTGAAGCGTTTGAAGGTTGGTTAATTAACTACCATAACCGACCACACCCCGAATATAAAAACACAACACCTGCAGCAATGTGGGCGCAGTTAAATAATACCCCCGTACATGACATGAATTTACTGGTAAAACCGCGCTCAAAAGTAAATGTAAGAAGAGGCTCGTTAATTCATCAGGGCCGTACTTATCGCTCTACGTATTTACACCAGTTTAATGACCAAGAATTAGTTGCTGAATACGACATGCATAACGATAGCGCTATGCGTATTTTTGACACTGACGGTACTTATTTATTAACCGTTGACTTAGCACATAAAAAAGCGGCCATACCCACAAGCCGCTTAGAGCAAGCAAGAGTTAATTCACTTAAATCGTCAGAAAAACGCTTACAAAATAAGTTAACAGAAAACCGCCTACGTCATGCGCCTATGCATACGTCGCACGTTGAGCAATTAAAAGAAATGGAGCTATTAACGACAACAACAGAAGAAGTATTAATTGAACACAGTGAACCCGAAATTAACTTAAATGAAATGATGCAAGATGGCTTGTTTACGAGCAAAGCTGATAACGAAGACGAATTAGATTTACTGAATATTTAACTCAATTAAACAAAAAGGAATACACCTAATGGCTAAAGAACATATTGACTACCCAATTACATTTACTGAGTTTTATAGTGAAAAAAATAGAGAAGATGTTCACCGTATTATTGACTGGTTAAACGAAAGCAAAAGCCGTACACAGTCACATTTAGTTAAACAAATATCTTATTCGGCAGGCTCTGTTAGTACGCTAATTAATGGCGTTCATCCTAAAGACCCTCAACCGGTTATTAATGTAATTATTCCTATTGTTGACGATGTTAGTAAGCCTGTTGCAGCAGGAGATTTTATACATACTAGCACTTACAATATTGTGCTGTCTGCGTGTAAAAAGGCGAAAGATTCAGCCCGTTTTACGGTAGTAGCTGGCTCGCCAGGTGTGGGTAAATCGTCGTCGTTACTTGAGTACGCAAAACACGATCCTAACGCTATTTATATTTGTGGTAGTGAAACCACCACTAGCAGTGTAGTGCTTGATGAATTGATGGAGTCGTTAAACATTAAATCAAGAGCCAGTAACACTAAGCATAGTCGTTTAAAGTTAATTATTAACAAGCTGCAAGGCTCTAAACGTTTAATTATTTTAGATGAAGCAGACAAGTGCGCTAAAGATGCATGTGATCCGCTGCGTACTATTTCAGACAAAACAGGCTGTGGCGTGGTGTTAGCAGGTAATCATCAACTGCGCGATAACATTATTGTAGGGAACAATCGCTACGACTTAATAAGTGACCGTGTGGTGTTTTGGCCTGAAGCCATAAACCATATCACGCTTGAAGATTGTAGCTTGTTAATGCGTCCTTATTTTACTGAACAAATGCTAGGTGATGACTTTGATGTACTGGTGAAGTATGCCTACGAACTCACTAAAGGCAGTGCCCGTAAGTTAGTTGATTCACTTATCCCTAATGCTCTTGATGTGTATAAAAACCAAATTCAACGTAATGCGGACGCAGCGCTTACATGCAATTGGTTAAGAAACATAGGTAAGCAATTAATGGGCATTCAAAACCCACCGCCATTGCCGCACAAGCCTAGTGCTATAGCCGTGCCAGCGTAATTAATTTTTAACTCTATTTTAACTAGTAACAACTAAAAAGGTAAACATGATGACAGAAACAAATAAAAACGAAATGAATGCACCAAAAGGCTTTGTTTTTAATGCCCAAGGTGACTTGATTCGGATCAGCAATTTAACACCATTACAGCAAGAAGAAGACGCGTTATGTAAAAGCTTATTTCCTATGGCGAAAGACCTTAATGAGCAAATGGCTAAATTTAAGTATCAGTCTATGAATATGGTTGATCAAGTGATTGAGCGATGCGTAAAAGAGCACAATATTATTAAGCTGAAAAAAATTAAAGGTACCGTTACTTTCCTTAGCATTAACGGGTTATTTAAAGTTGTACGCAGCATTGATGATCGCATTGAAATTAACAGTAACATTGAAGCAGCTAGACAGTTATTTGACCAATACCGTGATGTGATTAAACGCGATGCTAGTGGTGATGCTCAGCAATGGATAAATACAAGCTTTGAAACGAAGAACGGCAAGATGAGTACGGGCAAGTTAATTGAAATTATGAATAAGGAAATAGATCACCCTATTTATCGTAAAGGCGTAGAAGCATTACGTAAGTCGTTATTTGTAGCAGGTACTAAAGCCTATTTACGCTTTTATTATAGAGACGCTTCAGATGATGAATGGTGCTCTTTGCCTTTACAATTTTCAAGTATTGACGCTATTAACCCAGAAGAAGATCACGTTGATGAAGAGCAAGAAAAAGAAGTTGCACAAGCGTCAGCGTAGTTGGCAATGGCAATTAAAAAAAAGTATTGAAACTGTCGAGTTAGACAAAAGTAAACCTATTCCAAACCGCCTTTAACGCAACTTAAATATACGTTAAAGGCATTTTAAACCAAAACCTGAAGGGGTAAGTAAAAATGAATAAATCTCAATTAATTGAAAAAATCGCATTAGCCGCTGATATTTCTAAAGCTGATGCTGGCCGTGCATTAGATGCTTTTATTGAAGTAACTACTGAAGAGTTAAAACAAGGTGGCGATGTTGCTTTAGTGGGCTTTGGTACATTCAGTGTTAGTGCACGAGCCGCACGTACTGGTCGTAATCCTCAAACGGGTGAAGCATTACAAATTGCTGCCGCTAAGGTACCTAAATTTAAAGCAGGTAAAGGCTTAAAAGATGCAGTAAACGTTTAGTTTTACTGGTAACTAACAAGCCGCTTAGTTGCGGCTTTTTGGGCAGTAACATAACGATAAAGATAGGTGATAAAAAATGAAACATTATTCGGAATTTGGTTTGACGCCACTTATGGCGGTAGTTGATATAGAAACATTAGATACGGCTATAACTGCGGTAATAGCTTCTGTTGGTTGCGTAGTAGTAAACGTATTCACGGGCCAGGTAATTAGTGAGTTTTACGAACGCTGTGAAATTGTTCATCAATCAACAACACACGGTAGAACTAAGTCTCAAAGCACCGTTGACTGGTGGAGTAAGCAAGCAGTAGATTGCATGCTTGCTTATCTTGAGGTTTTTGATAAGGGGCTTGAAAGAGATTCAATCTACAACGTTTTACCACGCTTTAATGATTTCTTAGTAAAGTCATTTGATGGTGAACGTGTGCAACTTATGGGTAATGGGCCTGAATTTGATAACGCAAAAATAGAACATGCTATGCAGCAATTCGATATAGAACCAGCTTGGGATCATGGAACTAATCAAAGCTTAAGAACTGCTGTTTGGATGGGGCGCATGTTGGCAGGTATAGACCCTAAATATGCCTTTGAATTAACAGAGGATAAAGTTAAGCACCATGCATTACATGACGCTTGCCATGAAGCTCAATATCTATGTGCCATTTTTCAAGCATTTATTCCAGTAATACCAGGAGAGGAAAAATGACAGCAAAAGTTGAAATAACTTGTGATGGCAATGGTTGCACAGCATCTATTTCTAATGAAGCTAATGGTAGTACTGATGATGTTAGCTCATTAATGAAATGGCATAAATGGCGTAATGACCCAACAACTGATGAATATCAATATTGTTCATGTTGTTGGCCTGCGGTGAAAGCTGAATATGAAGAAATGCATAAAAATGGCGAGTTATCAACGTTATGACAACTAAAACGCAAGAAATAAACGCAGGGCAAACTAAAGGTGAGAGAGGTTGTACCCCTGTGATTTATAGCCCTTTATGGCCTGTAAAGATACTTAAAATTCGTTTGAACTCTGGTAAGGCAATAATCAGCAGTTTAGGCCGAGAATTAAAGTGTTCTAAATGTAAAGAATATTGGCCTGCAGACACGCAGTTTTATCATTCTAAACCGGGTGTAAAAAGTGGATTACAAGATTGGTGTAAAGCATGTTATGGCACTTGGGATAGAGAACGTAGAGAACTTAGAAAACAAAAAAGGAAAGCGCAATGAAAATTAGACGATTATTAAAAGCAGCTCAAACGAACCTTGACATGGATCAACAATCTTATGTTGCCACTCTTGAACATTTCACGGGTAAATCAAGCAGTACGTTACTTAGTTATGATGAATGTAAAACCGTGTTAGCGCATTTTGAAACGTTAGGTTATCAAGCACCTGTCAACCCACGGCTTAAGCAAATAAAGCGTATTCAGTACCTTTGGATCCGTTTACAAGAAGAAAAAAAATTAAATAAGCCTGGCATGAATGCAATGCACAGTTTTTGTAATAACTTTACTAAAGACATTTCAGTATATAAAGCTGAGCCTAGCCAATTAAGCGCGTGTATTGAAGCGTTAAAAGCTTGGTGTAAACGCGAAGAGGTTACTTTTAATGAGTGATATGTCAACAAGTAACCCTGTTGATTTACGTGCATTGCCCACACGTACTAGCATGCTTGCTAAGCGTATTGGTTTACAGCTTACTTATGAGTTTTTAAATGCTTTTTGGTGTGAAACTTTGTATATACCGCCTAATTTAAAACATTCAAATTTAGATAAGCGTGTGGGAATGACTGTTGCTTTAGCACTTATTGAGTTATGGCCTAATCAACAGTTTACACCTCCTAAGCCTGATAAGTTATTGCAAAAATGGCGTGATCATGAAATTGGCTCAAGTGACTTGTCAACTAAAGAACTATGTAAAAAATATAACATTACTCGCCAACGGTTAAGCCAAATACGCTTAGCCTTGAAATCACCTACTGAGCGCAAACAACAGTTTGAAAATTTAACGCTTGACCTACCGATATAAAATGAGCGAAGCTAATTAAGCACTTCGCTCTACTCCCCTGAAAACATTTGACGTATAACCCTTCTATTTAAAAATTTCATACTGCACTTATGGCATTTTGCCGTGTCTTTTTTCTCAAGGATGTGTTGTATGAAAAAATTGTATTATGGCCTTAAATCGAAAGAACAAGCTTTTGCCTTAGCTAAAGAAGTTAGCGATGGCTTAGGCAGTAAAAATGATACCGAATCAGAATTAATGTTATTAGGCACTGCTTGTGCTGAAACAAAGTTAGGTACATACCCTGATAACACGCCAAAAACATTAGGTGTTGGCCTTTGTCAGCATGACCAAATAGGCTTAGACGATATTAAACAAGAAGGTGAACAACGCCATTTTGATATTATTAAAAAGCTGTGGGGCTACGATATTTTAGCGATTAAATTAGCTGACTTAGCTGAAGACCCTAAGTTATCTTTTATTTGTTGTCGCCTATCCTATAAACGTGTTCCTGCCTCTATCCCCAAAACAACTCAAGGTAAAGCTGCCTATTGGAAGCAGTACTATAACACCGAAGCAGGCAAAGGCACTGAACAACATTATATTGATGCCGTTGATGAATGTTTAGGAGCTAAGTAATGGATATTTTAAACGTACTAAAAGATGTTGGTGTGGGGTTGATATCATCAACTCCGTTAGGCCAAGCCGCATTACCTATTATTAATGCTTTTTTACCGAAAGATAAGCAGCTTGGTAGCAGTTCAACGGGGGAAGATGCACAACAGGCTATTGATAGTTTACCCCCTGAAGCAAAGCAACAACTTCTCCTGGCAAAGATTAATTTACAGGTTGAAGAAGAGCGCGGCCAAACGAATCGTTATGAGGCCATGTGCAAGGCTGACGGACAAGAAACACGGGCTAAACTCGTTAATAAAGCGATGAATGCTTTAATTTTGTTGTCATTTTTATTTGTAGGTGCTGTGGCTTATGTGTATAGCACTAAAGGCGCTGAATATGCTTTTAGTTATGAAATGGCTGCGGTGTTTACAACCGTGTCAGCTGTTTTTGCTTATGTGGTTAGATCATACATGGGCGATTTAAAAACCGAAACACAATCAAGACATGCGGTTGCAAGTGGAACTCCCCCTAAACCTACTGGTATTGCTGGTATTATTAGCGCAATACAGGGGAAGTAAATGACTGATAAAAAACAACCTGTAATGAGCAGTGAAACAGCCCTTATTTTGCATGAATTAGGAAAAATAACTGGGCAGCTTGATTCATTAGAAAAACATACCTGTGAATGGCGAGATACACAGTCTAAAACGAACGATGCCATATTTAAAAAGCTTGATGATCATGATGAGCGTATTCGCCATAATGAAACGAGTATAGCGAAAAAAGCAGGTGTTATTTCTGCTGCTACAGGTGTAGGTGTAGCTTTATTGGCGGAAGCTTTAAAACGTGGACTGTTAAGCTAATGGCTAGAAACCAAGATAAACATGATGCCATTCGCCGCAGCTTTGTGATAGATCGCGTTAACTTAAAAGCCGCGGCTGAATTACACAAAGTTGCACCAGCAACAGCAGCCCGTTGGAAAGTTAAAGCGAAAGAAAAAGGAGATTGTTGGGATAAAGCTCGCAGTGCTTCTCGTCTTGCTCAAGGTGGTATTGGGGATTTGTCTATTCAAGTATTAGAAGACTTTACCCTTCAATACAGTGCCTTGATGGAGGTATTAAAACATTCAGAAATTGAGCCTTTAGAAAAGGCGAGTATTTTAACTAAGCTTGCCGACAGTTACGTGAAAATAACGAAAGCGGCTGGTGGTGGTGATAACCAAATAGCCCGTTTGAGTGTAGCAATGGAAACGTTGAAATTATTCTCTGGCTTTATTGCTGAACGTTCTCCTCATATGTTAGAGCAATTTGTGTTGTTACTCGAACAATTCGCCCCTGAACTTAGCAAGCAGTATAGCTAACATGGCTGATTTAAAAGAGAAAGAATTTCTTGATGAAGTGGCTCAGCTTACAGCGAAGCTACGCCAAGAAATAGACGCTAAAAAGCAAAACCTTGATACTTCACCTGATGCAATAAGAAAACGCCGTAAAAGAGTGTTAAGTGGCGATTTTGAGTGCTTTGTTTATACCTATTTCCCACATCATATGTGGCTTGAAAAAGGTCAAAAATGTAGCGAATTTCAAGGACGTTTTTTTAAACGTTTTCCACAAGCATTATTTAGTGATGACCCTGTTAGAGATTGGTATGCAGCGCCGCGTGGTGAAGGTAAATCAACGCTGTTAACAAAACTAGGGCCTATCTTTGTTACTGCCTTAGATTTGCTTCAACGTCCTGCTATACGTGAAGAGTTGGATATAAAGAAAATCCCTGACATTCACATTAACTACATGATTGTTTTTGGTGCTGAAACACGTATGCCTGCCAAGTTACTTGAAGTGGTTAAAACCGAGTTAATTAACAACCCACAGTTGCAGTTAGACTTTCCTGAAATTTGTGGTGGTACTGGGCATTGGAAAATTGGCGAGTTTACGACCAGTAATGGCGTGACTATTGAAAGCCGAGGTATTAACCAAGCCGTTCGAGGAACCTTCAGCGGCGCTAATAGACCACAGTTATTATTAAGTGATGACATTATTACTGATAGTGAAGCTAAATCAGCTACTGAACGTGATGGTCGGTGGGACACGTTAGAAGCTGGTATTGATTATTTAGGGCCACCTGATGGTAGCGTTAAATTTATGGCTGTGAATACGGTTTTACACCATGACGACCCAATTAGCCGAGCTAAAAACAGCCCTGGCCATACGGTATTTCATTTTAAAGCGTTGGTTGAAATGCCGCACAATATGGATTTATGGCACCACTGTGAAGAGTTGATGCGTAATGACGATAAACGCTACAAACTTGAAATGGCTGCCCGTGATGGTTTTGCTAAATTAAAAGACTTTCCTAGTTATAAGTTTTGGATCAAAAACAAAAAAGCCATGAGTAAAGGTGCTGTTGTTAGTTGGTCGTGTGTACGTGATTTGTACACAATAATGGCGCTTAGAGTGAAGAACTTAAAAGCGTTCAATAAAGAAATGCAAGGCATACCTCGTAGTGATGACGAATTGCTGTTTGATACATTTGAATTTTGGGTGAATAAATTACCAGAATGGAAAACGTATGGTGCTTGTGACCCAAGTATGGGCAAAGGTGAAAGCGCTGATCCTAGTGCGCTAATTATTGGCCATTATCATCCACTAACGAAAAAAGGTCATATTGAACATTGTGTACGTAAACGTCGGCAACCTTCAGTACTTTTGGCTGACATGATTAAGCTTCAAAATGAGTTTAACCCGATTACTTGGGGCTTTGAAAACAACAATGCCTTTGAGTGGATGCGTAAATCTTTTGCCAACATGGCATTAGATCAAAGAGTCATTATGCCAACCACAGGTTGGACAGCCATTAAGTCTCAGCAAGAATATATTGAAAGCTTAGAGCCGTTTATTACGGATATAGATCCTAATATTTTATTCCATGCCCGGTGTCATGCGTTAATTGAAGAAATGGGCACGTACCCTGATAAAGAAAGCCATCATCATTACGATGCGTTAGTAGCATTGCATTTGTGGTGGGTAACGGCTGTTGCACGCAGTGGTGGTATACCATTAGCACGTTCAGCTAACACTAGCGGCGGTGTTAATACCGCAGGATTTGGTCGATGAAAGCTCATAAAAAAGAAATACTTGATAACAGCATTATTGAACGTTTGCATGATGATCAGCTGGTTGGAATGATGCACGAATTACCTGACACTGATGAGCTTTTACGTAAAGCAGGTGTTGATCAGGAAGTTTACCGCGAAATTCTACAAGACCCTCATGTAATGGGGGAAGTACGACAAATTTATAGTGCGCTATTAAGTTTTAAATATGAATTACAAGCAGGTGATGATTCAGCTTCAGCAAACCAAGCGTTAGAGCTATGCCAGAACATACTTAAAAAAAGACCACATCCAACCATGCGTTGGCCTGATCTATTCTGGTCTATTGGTAAAGCGCCACTTACAGGACGTAGAGTACACGCTATTAATTGGAAGGAAGAAAACGGTAAATTAATACCAGGACAAATTCACGATATTGAATCGAGAAAGTACGGCTTCAATTATCAAGGCGAATTACTGATTAAAAGCATGGAAATACCATTAGGTGAAATTGCGCCTGATTTTCGATTTTTAGTTACTCGTCATATGTCTGATGCAACAAACCCTTACGGGCTCGCTATTTTAAGTTGTTGCTTTTGGAGTTGGATGTTTAAAAATGGCGGTCTAAAATTCTTTGTTCGTTTTTGTGAACGCTTTGGACAACCATTCCCTATTGGAAAGTACCCTCAAGGCACATTAGAAAGCGATATTGACAAGTTGGTCACGTCGTTACAAGGATTGGCTGAAGATGCCGTTGCTGCTATTCCTGATGATAGTAGTATTGATGTATTAGAAGTTAAAACCAGTGGTCAATTACCGCAAGAGCGCTTGGTTTTATTAATGAACCGTGAAATAAGTAAAGCGCTAACCAGTCAAACTGCTGCCAGTGAATTAACGGGGGATGGTGGTAGCCGAGCCGCGTCAGAAACTCACCAAGGGAGAACCGATCAAAATGCTAAAGCTGATAGAGGTTTACTTGAAGATACTGCAAACCAACTTTTTGAGTTTGTGACCATAATTAATTTTGGTGAAAATGTAGCTTCGCCAGTAATGAAATTTATTGATAAAAAGCAAGTGAGTAAAGAAGATGTTGAGGTTGTGAAAGAGTCTGCATCTATAGTGCCGCTTGTAAAAACAGACGTTTATAAACGTTTGAACTGGTCAGAGCCTGGTGATGGTGATGATGTTATTTTTCTTGGTACCACAGAAAAAGAAGATCCTGAAAAAGGCGGAAAAGTTGAATTTTCAAAAGCCCCAATTCAAGAATGGGATGATTATCAGCAATCTATTAGTGACATTGTAGATCAAGTAAAACAAGCGGTTGCAAAAGGTGAAACCCTTGAGGACGCGTTAGATGCGATTATTGCATTAGTGCCAGAGTTAGATAAAACCGTTTTGAACGATTTAATTAGCCAGGAACTTGAAATTGAATTTGGCGCTGGCATGTTGGATGCTAATAATGATTAGGCTCATTAAACCTATAGTCATAGCTTTAGCTAATATCATACATGGTGGTGTTTATGCCTAATGCTACTGGGGTTAGCTATGGCTCATTACCTTACAATGAAGCTATTGATTACTTCAAACAAAAGCTAATTATCCCTAGTGAGAAGTGGGATGATTTAGTGGGTCCCATTCACGCTAAAGGCTTTACCGTTGCAGGAGCTACAAAACTAGAATTACTTCAAGACTTCTACAAAACCATCGGCGAGTATATTGCTAATGGTGATAGTTTAGGTAACTTTCTAAAAGACTTTGATGCTATTGCGGCAAAACATGGTTGGTCATATAAAGGTGATCGCAGTTGGCGTGCAAAAACAATATTAAATACAAATAAACGTTCTGCCTATATGGCTGGACGTTGGCAGCAATTGCAACGTGTTAAAACTCGTCGACCTTATTTAATCTATATGACGGTTGATGATAGCCGTGTTCGTCATGATCACAAAAAATGGCACTTAAAGGTTTATCACATTGATGATCCATTTTGGAAAACCCATTATCCACCTAACGGTTGGATGTGCCGTTGTTATGTTCGTTCAGCTTCTCAAAAAGATTTAGATCGCTTAGGTTTGAAAGTAGGCCAAAGTAAGAATATCGACCCTATTGAAATAGTAGATCCTGAAACGGGCCTTATCACTAAAAAAATGCCCGGCATTGATGTTGGTTGGGATTATAACGTGGGTAAAGCATGGCTTGCACCTGATGTAATTCTAGGTCAACAATTAATGGAGTTACCAACAAAATTACGTAAACCTGCATTAGATTGGTTTGATAATTCAATATTTGATACGCCATATAAACAGTTAGTCAACAGTACAACAATGCAGTTAGCTAAAGGTGAAAAAGTTACCCAAGGTTTAGCGCAAACAGTAGGTTATTTAAGTGAAGAGATCATTAGTTATTTGTCTAACAACGCTAAGTTGCCAATTGGCGCAGCAATGGTTGTTAGAGACGGTGATATTGCCCACTGGTTAAGAGATAAAAAAGTTAACCGTGGGGCGGCAGTTCCACTTTCAATAGCATCTTCTTTACCTAAATTACTGCGTGATCCTGATGTGGTTCTATTTGATGGCAAAGACGTGATTTTTGCTAATCAATTGAAAGATGGCCGCTATGCCAAGTTCGTGCTTAAACTCAATTTTAAAGGCCGTTTAAGGCACGATAAATCACGGTTTAAAGAGTATTTAAACACCTTTATATCTGCAGGTATTATTGATAAAGCGAATTTGTTAGAACCGAGATACGAAGTGATAACAGGAAAGGTAAATTAAGTAGATGAAGAGTGGAAGGACGCTTTAACCTTCATATATGGCTAGTTACCTAACCAGTGCTACCACGCAACAGTATTTCTACCGCTTTTTCTAGCCTCACTCTTCACTAGGGTAAGTATAACGTAAAGCAAAATTTAAACAACTATGAAAAAAACAAGGTCACTTTTGCCACATTGAAGAAGTTAACCCGTATTGCTCTAAAGTCGATTCCGATTAGATTTAGTATCTCCATTACTAGTCACTTGAAAATTATAACTACTTATTTTTTACCTTCTAACTCTGTTATTTCTTTGTCATGCTCTTGCATTTGTTTATATGCGTCCTCTAATTTGGTTTCGTCCTCTAATTTGATTTCATCCTTGAAATCGAATATCCCATAGAGGCTCTTTATTTTAATTATTTCTTGAAGATAGAATGAATCACAATGGGAAGAGGAATGTAAGATTCTTAAATGTATTAAATCTAATCCTGATACTACTCTTGAAAGCATTCCTTTTTTGAAAAAGTCACGTTTCTCAACAGACAAGCTTACTTTTATCCCTAAAAAGAATGCATCTACTTCTTCCATATGATGATATAACACTGACAAAGCTTTAGAATATTTCGGCTCTTTGTATATGTCAGACCATAACATGTGGATAGCATCGAATTCAGAATTAAGCGTATCAAGACTTGTTGTTTGTTTGCTCAATCTGGCATCTAAAGATGACAGATGATTCTTAAGGCGATGAACACTTACACCAAGAGCGATTAAAGAAGACTTATGCTTACCTTTTTCAGAGGAATATTCTTTTATTTTACTTATTGAGATAAGCTCTGAAGTCTGTTTAGACTTGTAGTGAACTACATAAATACCAACACTTGGAAGTGATAAACTCATAATACCAAGAGGTAATTTACTTATTTCCAAAAAGTAATTATAACCCGTAGAACTAAGCAGAAAATCAAGAGACATCCAAATTAAGCTCCCCATGAACCCTCCGAAACAAATAGGGAAAAAAATCCAAAACCAAAAGCTTATATTCTTGAAGATAGGTTTACGATGATTAACTCTAAATAAAAACCAAAACAAGAAATTTATACCCTTAATTATTTTTTTAAACACGCTTTTCCCTTATAGCCTATAATTTGTATGAAACAATACATTTAAACTTTCTTTTATTCAATTGTTTATGAAATAGCTTAAAAAAAGAAATTAAATGTGCGTTTTTACATAAAACTTAACCACTAGCTTATTTTAGAAAGTATATCTCAAATTTTTTGAAGTTAACTTCCGTTTTTCGAACAAAGAAGACATTAGCTTTTAAAGACAATTAGATACTTCGGATTAGGTTTTGTCTCGATAATACCCACTTAAGCGGACAGAGATAGTGTAGTGAAGCGCAACATAGTCAATTATTTATGTTCCGTTTAAAGTGCTTATAGTTGGATTTTTCTAGACTACAAAGCCACTGTGCTTTCAAGCAAAGAAGGAAGCCATGTATTTTTGAATTCATCAAAGACTCTCAATCTGTCTTTTACTTGTCCATGTGAGAATATATATTCAGGACAATTCAAAATAAAAGCTCCTGAAAAAAGGTTAAGTGACTCATCTTTATATTTAAGGTAAGAAATGTTCAAATATGCGAAATTTTTAACTTTTATAGTATCTACAAAAGCTATAAGTTCTTCTTCAACAGATCGAGTTGTTTTATCTCGATTAAAGAGCCTAGCACCAACATGCTCGGTCGCTTTATCGTTCACTCTAAAAGTATCACTTGATTTTACATAATCTAAAATTAAACATTTAGAGTTATATCTTTTAGCTTTAAAAAAATTTGTTTTATTTGTCTTAAGAAATAAGTATTTTCCCGAAGCGATATCAAGTGAAACTCTATTAATTTGTGCCTGCTGTGTAATTGGATCCATCCAGTTGCCTAAAAAACCTATGAAATCTGAATGCGTGAAACCCATATCAATAAAAGCCCAATAACGGAGTAGCAAAACAATTTTATTGGTAACTGTGACTTCGTATGTAATATTTCCTTCATTTTGAATTTTAGGCTCATCGCCATGGGCTACAGTATTTCTAAGTTGCTTCAAGTGTCGAAAATCATCATCTTTGAATCCCAGCACTTCAATTATATTTGGGTTAGTTCTAGACACTTTCAGATCGAATTTTTTATTAAATGAGGGAATAGATGTGTTTTGAATATTCTCATTAACCTGAATGCACATGCTGTCAATAACAGCATTGAATTTCTCTTTATCTTCATCGCCTAGACTGCATTGTAATTTCACTTCTTCCAATGAAGTTCGTGCTACTCGTCGGTATTTCTTAAACTGGCTAAGTGATAGATGTTTTTCTTCATTCTTGGCGAAGATACTTACGTATCGATCGACCAAACTAACGTATGCTAATATTCTATATTCCCAAAACCCTTCATATGAAAGCATACCAGAGATTCTAGCCCAAACATTTTTGTATTTTTCATTGTTACTACTGAAGTACCCTTGTAATAATTCTTGCCACTTATTTTCTTTGAATAAAAATGAGGAAGGAACAAAGCACTTTCTCAGCAAGATATCTTCACTTGTATCTCTTGTAGCGTTTACAAAATAGATTGACTGTTTAGTGCTTTTTGTCGTTGCATCCAGTACATACTCGACACCAATCGAATGACCAAGTAGTAATGTAAAGAACGTCCTTATATCGCTAATTATTGCAATCAATTCAGTAATAGACCAAGAGGAGTTCTTAGATTCGATTCTCAGAAGTGAGTATTGATTAAGTTGGTAATTATTATCTTTAACATGCTTAGTATCACACCAATGTTCATTGCTTAAAGAAATCTTTTTACCACCTAAGTCGACTTCAGCATCAAAAGTTCTAGTGTCTATTTTTCTAATGATTTCACTATTAGTAAACTCAAACCTTCCATGGCTATCCATCCATTGTGATAGTCCTTGAAGAAGAAGGTAAATTCTTTTAAATTTAACTCGTCTTTGCTCTCCCTTAATAAAGACATTTGGAAAAATGGTATTATCAAATATTTCACACTCTAACAATTGGTACTGATACTTTTTAGACTTACAAATAAACACTTTTTGTTTTGCATATCTAGATATATCTGTATCAAAATCAACTTGAGGGGCTTGATTTTTTTTAACTGATAGAGTTCCACTACCAACAGTAGTATCAGATGTAGTAAAAACTTCAACTTTAACTGAAAACTCATCTAAAAAACCAACATATTTATCAAAAATCATAAATCGTTTCTAACGCCTCAACGTGAATAAATAAAAAAACAGAGCAACATAACGCTTATTATGGAGATTTTTCAATAATAAGACACATATAATTTATTAGACAATATATCGCAAGTATTTTGAAGATAACTTCAGCTTTGCGCACTTAGTTGTCAGTTGTGGTTATGTTCTTTTTTAAATATATAATAATGACTAATCCACTTCAGTGGTAAAAAACATTTCACCTCTTACCATTAAACACCCATTTCTTACTGGTAAAAACTCACTTAACTATCACTTAATCTCAATTAAGCTCATTTATTCTCAATAATGATTCTATCGTTAAACATTAATTAAATTCGACGAAATGTATACCCAACAAGGATTTGAGTCAATTTTTATCCCCTCTGTGAATTATCAGAAATGATTACCCCCCTACATCTAGTGCATAAACTTTTTACTCTTTCTATATCCCCTATGAAGTTGTTCCATGCCCTTGAACACTGTTCAACAATATCCTCATAACCTTGAAAGCAGCGGTTAGCCAATTCATTTTGTCTTAG